>Ga0123354_10022106_pt1 | contig 10028 bp, 8 predicted proteins | sample TergutLab28metaG_2_FD_97872 | JGI IMG/M metagenome (GOLD analysis project Ga0123354, IMG submission 97872) | Labiotermes labralis P4 segment gut microbial communities from Petit-Saut dam, French Guiana - Lab288 P4 | ecosystem: Host-associated > Arthropoda: Insects > Digestive system > Gut ...
AACAAATAAGTCGCAGGCTCCTGAGGATGGATGTATTAACATCCGAAACATGTTGAGCATTAAATAATAAAATAATAAAGCAAGTGACATCAAGTTGGTCTCTCTTTATTCAACTATCAAGATGATGCACGGTCCAATAAACATAAGATAAACAAAAGAGCTGTATCTTTCTAATAACTGAACTCGTTATATAAGACTTATGCTTCAGAGGTTTGTAGTTGTTCACATCCAAGAAATTTCCTGAATTTTATAAATGTCGAAGGTTAATTATCATTTTCCAAAGGGTCCGCAACTGGAGATGAATCTAGTCCACACCTTGTATTCTGTTGCTTTAGAAACAAATTCGATATTATCCCCCCACATGTGATTGCTTGTTGCAAGCGTTTCCGTCTTTTAAGTTCTCTTTTATCACCTGCATGCGTTATTCTCTGCCTATTCCATCCTGCTTCATTTCACTACTCCGATTTTAACCAAAATCGGAATATGTTAACAAATTTTTAGTATGAACCCCACATACAAAACTTCCCACGAAGATTCGTATCAGCAAATGGCCTTCAGCGGGAAAATTCTTGTAACCCTTTTTTATAATTAGCACTAAGTTAATATAATAAAAACTGTGCGGGGCAACAATACCTTCCCATTTTCTCATCATGTGAATGTTGCAGTCTGGATCCCGGGTGAAACAAAAGGCATATCCACTGTATGTAGTTCCAATATCTATGGCAACCACCACAAAGTGTTGGTACTGAAGTGGGTGAGGAACACCCGTTGTATTATTAGTGATATCACGTGACACGTCCAGCTCTGTCCTACTGCCACCTGCCACGAGATCTGTCACATACGGTTTAACACATCTGTCTGGCGTTGCTTGAACCATTGTAACATCGTCCAAAGAAGGTGTAGAATATGACACATATGTCCTTGCTGCAGGATCTATGTTCGCAGTTGTGTTATCTCCTGCAGATTCCTCACTTACAGGCGACAGACTTCTCGGTGCTCGCGGCTCGTCGCATATGTTACCAACTGACATGTCAGAAATGTTTGATGGAGAGTCCTGAAGTTTGTCTGCATTGCTGAAAGTGCTGGGATGGTATTTTGTTTGTTGTTTGGTTGCTGAGAGAACGCTGGGACTCGGCTGATCATTAATATCAGAAACAACTTCTGTGGCAATGGCGAGGAGACGATTCTTGAGGGCATTATTTCCATTGATTGAAAGTTCCTGAGCAACAACATGGGCTTCACCTTTGGAGTCCTCCATGACGTAGACCTCTTCAACGAGGTTGAATGTCTCGCCGTGATGAATTTCTACGTCACTCCCGGCGCTACCACTGCTGAGCGTCATTGTAGACGGAAGTGCAGCAGAAAGATTCTTCTCAGTCGGGCAGTCAGGCACAGTTACTTCAAGAGACCTGCAAAAAGGAGCTGTACATATGAAGGTCCAACTTGGTGTTTCTAAATGACAGGCGACGAGACAGACATCCTGATAAAGGGCAAATAGTTTCCGTAAAAAACAGCAATTATTAAGGGCTCGACAATAATCTACACATAGACACATTAGATGCCGGACTGCTGGCTAGAAGTCAGTATTCGGAAGGTCTTGTTTTCCCTGTGTCTATAAGAAAATGCTGAGATGGTTCCCAAGATTCCAAGCTGCCACTAAATGCTTCTCATGTAGCCCTCCCGACTTAAATTTATTAGTAAACAATTTCATATTTTGTATACATGCAAATTAACCACTGCCACTGGGTGACAACCCAATTGCAGTTAATAATAATAATAATAATAACCTGAACCTGAAATGTACGATTGTACCAGTAATAATTGGAGCCACTGGAATAGTAACGAGAAGCTTAAGGAAAAATTTGTAAGCTGTACCAGGAAACATTCGATAGATTCACTACAAAAGACAGCTATACTTGGAACATCACACATAATACGGAAAGTACTGCAGTGTGAAGCTTGAAGCCTGAGCGCTGGGGATCACCGCTGGTTCAAGAGAAGTACCAGGAAGAAAAGGCCTGTGACAAGAGACATCCATAATAATAATAATAATAATAATTACTATTATTATAAATTGCGGGCGTGCTAAGGTTAAACTACAAAAAGACAGGGAAGTGGGGGAAAAAACTCGATATTCCAAAACAATATACTTCATAACCTTCACTAAACTTAACGCGAGTGGGCAAACCGTGCGACTTGAGATGGACGGGAGCTGTGGTACATATGGGAAGCGACAGTAAAAGCACACAAAATTTCTTGGTTAATAATTTTTTAAGAAAACGGACAAATGAGGGACCGGGGGGAGGGGTTACGTGTATATGGGAGGATAAAAAAGGGGTGAAATGGGATGTGAAAGTGTGGGCTGAATTCAAATGGGCTAAGGCATGGCCTCAAGTAAAATCGTCAATGAATATTCGGTTTTCCATTAAAAAAGAGATAATTCATCTGCTCGACGTCTTAGTCAGCTACAAAATTCTTGTCGCAATGCTCTCCGGGTCATGGCCACTTCAACAAAGAATCATCTGGGCTGAAGTTAGACAGCATTGCTGTACCTCCCGTGTTACAGTCATGTTACTTCAAACATGAATATTTTCCTCGTATTAGGACGTTCCTCTTTGCTTGTGAGTTCAGCCTTATCACTTGGTAGATCGAGACATCAAATGTTCTTTCACTGTCGCTGAGTTTACCGCATTTGACACAGAAATATGCAACGGGAGTCATATCTGAGCTATCGAGTGGGGCACTGGGCGGATGCATTAATGAAAACCAATCACCACGTCATAAAATTCAGGCAGGGTCACCTGCCTTTCAAAAATCGTTTAAATGTTTATTTCTGACAAAATATCGATGGGTTAAGTGACTTCTAGGCTGACAAAACCTACAAAGATATCGCTCATCAAACAGCAATTTGTGTCGTGACCCACACAATTCGTCAAACTGAAATTCCCGCATTACTAAACGGTTTGGTTACAAACACACCTTCTGTCAAAATTTTATATAAAAAAAAATTCTTCTCCTTACATTTTCGTAAAAACATAACATGCTTCAGTGTTGGTCTGCTGAGGATAGGCCACGGTTTTTTTGTCTCCTGTAAAACTGTGTATCAGTGGGTCACGGCAAATTGCTGTTTCCTGAGAGACATTGCAATGTGTTTGGAACCTGTTAAGGCTATCGTCGTCCATGTTTTCTTCCAGGTCTGAACCGCTGCTGGCTACTGCGAGGTCGAAAGAGCTGCCTTGAATACCCGAGTCCATGGACAGATCGTTCCTGTGTTGATGGGCGTTGCGACGCCCGTACGTCGTCGCGATGCTGTTCAGGTCGTCCGTACTGCTGTCCAACGTGACGCCCGCAAGCTCCAGTCGCATCCCTATACACAAACCCCAGGTATCAAAAGCACTCATCATTCTGCGTGTCTGAAGAATTAAGCTTGGTTCGATGATTATTCGATGGCGCCGTATCAATTACATAGAAAATTTACGGCAGAATAAGGAAAGTGAATGGTTGTGATCGGTAAAGTGGCAATAGTCACTGTATATTTCTTACGATGGATGTAAGGTAATATTAAAATGGATACTAAAGACGTAGAGTGTAAGGGTGTGGAGTGAATCCATCTGGCACAGAATAGGGTGTCTTTGTATACTGTTGTGCACTAGAAAACGAAGCGGCCATATTTCTTAACCAGCTGAATAAACGTCAGCTTCTCACCAAAGGCTCTGCTTCACGCCGTTTTGTTGGGGTTCGCCTGGGGGATGGGGGGGGGGGGTTAAAGGAATCACAATAAAGCCTAAAAAAAACCCTCAATGTTCAAGAAGACACGACTTAGACTCATATCGCAGTCAAGCGCTTTACGGCATGATAGTATTCTGCTCAGTGTCACACTTTCATGTTCCCACGGACGTGTTTATCAAAGTCACTAAGTAAATTTCACATGTGGCGTTGTGAAGTTCAACAGGTTACCGCCAACAGTTAGAATTATATCGAGCAGTCACCATGTTGTTTATAGGCGTCAATTATCCTGTCTCTACAGAAGCCATACAATTATTAATGTTCCATCACCACGCAAGATCTCTTTATCTCGTACCAGAAGACAGTAACTTTATACAAATAAGATTTAATCCAGCCAATTGCAACTTTATATATCAATATAAATCTACAAAAGTTACTGCAACTCTTTTTCGGCTTCTACACGTAACAATCTCATATTACCGTTCACATTCACTGCCTTTATATTCCAAAAACTTTTAATCTGTTCACACTCGGAAATTTTTCAGACTTTCTATTAATTTGGAAAGAAGATACTTGCAAGCAAATAATTTTTATTAATTCAGTTCTGTGTATATTTTTATTGTGTGTGTTATACATTATTATTTACTGCATACGAAGGTTCTGCAGTATACCCTGTAGTGTATATTTTACCTTTACTTTGGACAATGTTATACATTCCTATGACCCATGTGTGTACTCCCTAAAGATGGCTGTGTACCGGCCGAAACATGTTGCAATAACAGTTATACTTTCATATTTATATATATATATATATATATATATATGTATACAGCGGCTTTATTACAGCTGGCGCCGTTTTCCGCATCCTTGATATATGCCAGTGCAATAAGTTGGAAAAAATCGTTTCATTTTACTGCCAATTGTACAGAAGATGTATAATATTAAAAATGACAATTCTTTTCTCAAATCAAGTTCTTACGATAGCCATACGTGGGTGTGAAAATAACGTAATAGAACTGCATATTTGTACACAACGTATTTAATTATTATTTTTATTCTATTACCTAATTCATTCAATGCAGCCTATTTTAACCCTTTAAACCCCGAGTTAAATCCCATCTGCCATTTGCTGGCATTATTAGGAGCTCACCATATTCTCCACGTTAGCAGGATAAGGGTTAAATTATTAACAGGTTAAATGAATTCTCACGTCTGGTGATGGTATTCATGTAATACAAACAGGACGTAACGGAAAGCGGTGAGAATCAACTGAACTCGCCTGTGTGAGATGGCTGAAAGAAATTTTTGTATAGTTGAAAGGAAGGGAAAAACGACGAAGACTGCATGGACGGACGCTTTAGTAAGCGACGTCCTGAGGTAAGAGAGTCATAACCTGCTTCTCAAGATCTCTTATCAGTACACTTTCACACATTAATGTAATAAGGTGAACGAAGGTAAGGAATTAACAATGTGAAAAGGAGTTCTCGTTGAAAAGCTGACAGAATGTCTTCCTTTTGATTTAATCATAAGGCTATTTTTTTCCTGTAATGCGTGCAGCTGGTATCCCTACAGTGGGATATGAATCCTACCGACAAATTCAGACCCTAACTCTTCACAATTTTTGTAAAATTCATCCCGTTGTGATACGTAAATTTAAATCTAACATTTTATAACCAATTTCAATATTATAGTCCATTTTATGCCAGCGTCTTCTGACCTTGTACCTTCACCGCTTGTGACGAAAATTTTGCACCTATTTCTCATCTTCAGTTCATGTCAAATGTCCCGTCCATTTAATCTTCATTGATATTAAGACTGTAATAATATTTTATAACTTCACAAATTACAGGGTTCCTTACAGTGCGGTCTGCTCCAATCTTTCATTACTTCCTCCCTCTTCAGCCCGAATATTCCCCTCAGTACAATGTTGTGGAACACCCTCAGTCCTTCGAGTATGTTTCGCCCTTAAGCTTGACATAGATGAGGCTGGTTGGCTCGGTGTTTAACGAATTTTGTCTCGTGCAAAAATCTAATGAGAATTTGGTTCCAGATGTAGCGCGAACAAAGACGTACACAGTTTTGTTTTTCTGTATTCAAGGTGGACTCCATTAGATGGGATATCGCTCTTGGCTGTGGCATTTTAATTGCGATTTGATTATGTGAACTGTTGAGCTGAACACGACAAAGTGTTGGGTGAGTCAATGGTGGGAAAGATGTCAGGTGATGAGAGTTTCCAGTACTTTTGTGTGTACTACAGACGGGACATAATTAAAGCTTTATAAATTAAACATATTGTAGAAGCAAAGTAAAAGCTCGAAAAATTCGATTTAAATAGAAAGTAGCCTGATTTGAAATTCAAGTCTTCCGGGAAGTTACGTCTTGCCTACTGATACGTACATATTTACTGCGGTAACTATTTCACCAACACCTCCGTGAGAACCTGAAATATCAAGAAATACTTTACCGAAAGTACAGCGCTCTCGCTTCAACCTAGACAAAATACAGGGAGTACTTTTCATCGTCCGAGTCCTCTCCGTGGAGCAGACGTCTTTGCCGCACAGCGACCGATGCTGCTCCCCTGCGCCAAGACCGGCAAAAAAAAATATTTTTTTTTTATATCAGGCCCATTGAAGTCTCAACTGTGAACGGATTAATGGCCAGAGGACTGGAGAAGACTGCATAATGGGGAACTTCATGATCTCTACCACTCATCATATATTATTGGGTTAATCAAATAAAAAAATATATAGGCAAGGCATGTTGCACGTAGGGGCAGAGGAGAGGTTCAGACAGGATTTTGGTGGGAAAACCTGAGAGAAAGAAAAAAAGAAAGACCTAGGTGTAGATGGGAGTATAATATTAAAATTGTAAGAAATAGGAAAGGAGGTATGAACTGGATTTATCTGGCTCAGGACAGGGATATGTGGCGGGCCCTTGTGAGCACGCTAATGAGCCCTCGGCTTCCATTAAATTCAGGGAATTTTTTGACTAGCTGAGTAACTGTCACCTTCTGAAGAAGAACTCTGCTCCATATAATTTGCTAGTTTGCTCCTTCCGTCCTTATTCCGCCTCATTCCCCGCACCGTTCAGCCCGTATCCCAGTCTCCATACCGACGACACTACCCAGAAATAAAGTTAAATCTAAACCAGCATCAAAAAATTGAAAGCCAATATCCCAGCTTTCAGAATAATTTCAGTTCACTTGAAGAGACAAAACAGTGCTGGCAGCTGAAGCAGTTCTAGTTCACACGCAGGAAAACAGCAATAACTGCTCCGAAGTTGGTGAGATAAGTTATGCCAGCCGGCTTAGTCTGATTAACATCGGCGAATATATTGGAATATCAAACACCTTGTAAACCTGCCCACAAAATCTGCTCTAATATAAAAGACAGCAACTTTTGGGGTTAAGTGTAAGTGATCTTCATACGAAGAGCAAGGACATATTTTATTAAAAATATTTTTGGAATATTGATGAAATTCAGTGACTATTTTTCTGTTAATTCTCTTAACTCTCGGGCCGCGACTGGAAAAGGAGCGGTCCGCGGGTTGCTTATCGCAGCACTATCCAACCTGAAAGTTACAGACCAGCAATGGATGGATGATCATGTCGGTAGAAATGAGTGTTCGCACTTCGTGAAACTAACGGAACAACGCAATCAAATGAAAAACTTTAATTATGAAATCAACAAATCGTAGCTGGGCAGCAAAGGTTGCGTGACCGAAAGAGAGAGGTGTATTTAAACCGTTAGTGCAAAGTTCCCCCAGACAGTGGGAACTAACTTTCACAGTTAGACGTGTTTCCTTCGCACGGTTGAGCGGTCCGAAAAGAACGGACGTTACCACTGACCTAGTGATCGGATCTCCACTTTCTAAACAGCGTTTGAAATTACAGATGAAGTTACTCATTGCACCCCCAGAAGTTTTCAATCCCCCCCATGTCGCAACAGCCCCTAGTGGGTCAGGGCCTTCTCAGTGTCGAGGCTTCACGACCACAACTCAGACACGCCACACTCGGTAGGACTTCTCTGGACGAGTGACGACCTCTACCTGACAACACACAACACTCACAAGAAACACACATTCATGCTTCCTGCGGGATTCGAACCAACAATACCAGGAAGCGAGCGGCCGTAGAACCACGCCTTAGCCCGCACGGCCACTGGGATCGGCATTTTGACTGATACTTGCTTTAACGACACCATTTCAGTTACGTATATTATGTGGGCAGTGGGAACATCAAGATACTTGACCGTTGTTGCCATTCAGCTTCGCCTTTAACCTTTTGGCGCCGGAATTACTTTTTTAAATTTTAGCACACCCTGTATATAAAATGTGAATAATACAGGAACCAAATACGTTAGAATTATGAAAAAAAAACTGCATTTTTAAGAGAAAAAAACGGAGATTATATACCATGTTTAAAATATTCAGTACCTATATTTGTTGAATAAATATATAAAATGCAACTTTAGAGGTTAGCGGTGCGGTACGTCCACTATAGTTGGCATTAGGCTTCAAAAGGTTAAAAGGTCCAAGAAAAATAGAAGATACTAGAATTGATGTTTGTGAGACCGTGCGTCATAAGAATAACGAAGTAAGCAACCAACAAGATGCAACAAGTTCCTTTTATTGATCTTTTTAAATCAGCTCTACGTGTTTCGGGCGACAAACTCGCCCATCCTCTTGAGCACTTTGTAACTGTATATGCCAGCAGGCAGCAATATCGGTGCATTGTACCAAAAGCTGCATATACAGTTAAAAAGTGCTCATGAGGATGGGCGAGTTTGTCGCCCGAAACACGTAGAGCTGATTTAAAAAGATCAATAAAAGGAACTTGTTGCATCTTGTTGGTTGCTTACATCATTATACTCGGACTGAAACACCTCCGCTGATTTTGTGTGCCGATGGCTCTATCTTGTTGAAAGGTAAACGTTTCTCTCTGAGTACTTCAGTTTTCCCATACCAACTATAATTCCACCAGAGCTCCATATTCACTAATCTTTCATCCGGACATGGGAAAACAGGGCCATTAGAGGCGACAGGAAAACAGACACAGTCTCACACCGTCTTTCCCCAAACACAAATAAAAATAATACAGTGTGATTCAAATGGAAAGGAACACTTTCAAAAATCTGGATGATAACAAGTGCCCCCTGGTGGAGGAAATGCTTAAAACATTCAAGAGCGAAAAGAACTTGAAAAAATTGTGGGTAGCTCTACAATTTGATGCATACTAGGTGCTCATATGTTACTGACATGTAGTTCATTAGAAATAAGTTTTTGAAAGCGTTAAATTACTTCTGAACCGAACTGTATATAGTACAAGGTCAGTCGAATCAAAAAGAAGGTGGGTGATATAAATATGTAACAAAATAATTATAATTATAATAATTATAACAGCTGAACATATTAAAGGTAAAGATCGCCCTATAACCCGCCTCTTTCTCTAACATTGGCGCTAGATGGGGTTGGGGTCAGCACCACTCCCCGGCAGCTTTACCCCCGAGAAAGAACCGACACCCACTGTATAAGAGTCTGGGGTGGTCACCAGGGGCGGTCAGAAAGGGTGCGCAAAATTCCGCCTCCAGCGGGATTCGATCACCGGACTGTTCAGCTTGTAACAAGTCGCTATAGTAACTACGATATCCGGGATGGCTGTAAGTATAGAGGATAATACAGACGAGGGAATGGGTGCCAGGATATTGGAGTGAATTAGACTCATTCACAACAGGCCATACCATAAGGTTTGTGCAAACATGGCGCAGTAATACTTGGAGATTCCATAAAGCCATGGATTTACTGGACTATAGGAGTAAGTTTATCTCAGTATTTAACCAACTTGATGCACAAAATTTGTTTCACAATAAGTTTTATTTCATGCCTCTACATGTTTCGAGCACATTTGTACTGTGAGGGGTGGTATGTGTTATAGAGTGTTTTTTTAAGTTGATTTTATTTTTCGTACCTTGTGTATCAGGGTTCATTGAATTTTATTATTTATTTTTATTTCCCGATTTTAAAGGAGTTAATCATTTATGTTAGTTAATGTTTCATTGGTATTAATAATAATTTGTCGGTAGTGAAATTCTATTCATCTTTAGTGGTTTCTGGTTTTTCTCGTGCACGAGATGGCCACCTATAGGTGTGATGATACCAGAGGCTGTGTAATGCAATTTTGGCCTCCTGATAATGAGCACATGTGCTCGAAACATGTAGAGGCATGAAATAAAACTTATTGTGAAACAAATTTTGTGCATCAAGTTGGTTAAATACTGAGATAAATATACTGAGATGCACGGTCA
>Ga0123354_10022109_pt1 | contig 10027 bp, 6 predicted proteins | sample TergutLab28metaG_2_FD_97872 | JGI IMG/M metagenome (GOLD analysis project Ga0123354, IMG submission 97872) | Labiotermes labralis P4 segment gut microbial communities from Petit-Saut dam, French Guiana - Lab288 P4 | ecosystem: Host-associated > Arthropoda: Insects > Digestive system > Gut ...
GGTATCAAACATAGAAAAGAATAATGACATTTTTCTCCCCCCCCCCCCCCCCCCCCCAATTCACAACTTCATATAAACATTCATTCTGTCACTCAGATATTAGAATTCAACATATGCAGTTACCACCAGTGACAGGTAAAAAGTCACTGGCATCTACACATTAAACCCACACAAGCCTCATCAGAAAACTGACAGCTGCTCATCTATCTAATATGACCCACTTTTCATGAAACCTGAAAGTTCAGTACCATGTTCACAGGAGACCACCTGGACACCACCTTTGGCCAGGTGAACCCAGTTCAAACCCTCACATACTAATTTAGGATTCATATTAATATTACCCTCACATCAACAGATTCATCATGCAAGCAATTTCTTATTTTATCTTATCTTATCTTCAGGGTGTCCAACTAGAACTTCATATACATTCTTCACCTACCCCAAGTGTGCAACATTTTCCACAAATTAAGAACACAGTATCATAAAACTTGTACCGTCCGTCTTGTCCGTCTGACAAGACATCATGCTCTGAATTCTAATGAAAGAGCTTAGTGGAAGTATTTCAAAACAAAGGCAATTTCAGCTGGTACAATTTGTATACTGCAGCCTGTCCCATATGAGCCTGGAACCATTTTAAAGTAATTAATATAACTGGTAGACAACAAAATCCATTCCAGTATTAAAACTTGGTACAAGATGTTACTCAATGTGTGTACATGTTCCATATTCTCTGTTCCTCATTTATCACCTGCTGCAGGTCACTGTAAAGTGTGTACATGTTGTAAAATACGTCACACTTGTACATCTGTTAACTCACTTCAGCAAAATAAAAGAACACTAACACACAAAATATGCAGTGAGACTCTGATATAAAAACAAACAGTAGAAGTGGCAATGCAGTTTGTAAGAATGTTATGATAAGCATTTAGTCTGGTGCTAGTTAATGTTAACAGAAAATAAAGCAATATTATTTATTACAGTAAATAAACATGCCTATACATGAATATGTTTATTTTCCAATGTGTTTAATCGCGCAACGAGTATGATACTCTGTTAGAGACAAAAGTATATATATGTAAGACGACTCCTGTGGATACCTTGTTCTTTACTTGATCAAAGCTTTCCTGCGGAGGTTGTTAAAGAATCGGAATTGGAGCCGCAGTGTTAAGTCTTTCCGTACTGTGGGGTAATGAAAAATTAATTACACACTAAGTTAATACTCACACATACTGCAATTTCCACATCTTGAAAGAGAGAACCTTTCAAGAGAAATGTTGATAGTTTGTGAACCGTGTAAAATATGTTGTACAGATAAGAGATCAAACATGAATCACTGTAAATATTTTTACCTGTATTTCCCTGCATATGAGTATGATCTCCAATCTGAAGGACAATTCTAGTTAACACCCACAAAGTTTCTAATACACTGTACAAGCATGAGGTGGGATAAGGTGTGCAGTGTACTCATAATCTGTTCATTAGTTGTCTTCACACAAGCGTGGCTTCACTGCATGTGTGTGAAGTCATGTGGTAGGCACCAACACAAAACTTTTAGCAAAGTAAATCAGTTAAAGCATCTATGAAACACCACCTTAATTCTTAACACTAAAATTATAAAATGTATCCATGCACATACTTCTAAAATATCTTCACCTTCTTATTTAACCAAAATGAAAGACCTTCAGTCTTTAAATAATAAGATAAATTCTTCTCTTGCAGAAATGTGAATATTTCCCTTATAGTCTTGACAACATAGTCTCAGACATATAAAGACCAGATGGATAAAGCAAGTAAAATTGATGTAACTGATCATTAAACTACAAAACAGAAAATGAAGGATATGCAATACCCTCATGACACACTCATTAGTTTTCACCATTAGTCATGCTCTCCTTTCACACTACAACCATCACATATCTATTAACTATTTCAAGTCACAAAAATCTATCACACTTAGCAGGAACAGACATGGAATTCAACAACATATATTTTGTAGAGGTTCAGTGCAAGACTGAATATGATTCATACCAATTTAGCCATTCAAATTTCAATATGGGCACCCTAATCTTTAATTCTGTACCATGGTTACCAGCCACTGATGTAAGAAGCTTAAGTAACAGTTAAGCACCCATATTTGTTGTTTCTTGGCTACTGAAAACAGTGAAGACTATAAGGCAAGCTAAAAAAGAAAACTGTTGCCCTAAACAATACTATGACACCTGTGGTCACCTTTAAATGTGAAGTCATCAGGCAAAATTTGAGCTTAATCAAACCAGAACTGAAGCAAATTTTGTACTGGTGAAATCAATGGAAGAGCGAAGGGTTCATAACTTTAAGGCAAAGTGCATGAAGTTACACTAATTGTCAATACTCTGATGTTTCATCTTCGAGTGATGGTGCCATAAGTTCGGTGCTAAACAAACTGAAGAAATGAAATGCTGTAGTGGTACACGTATGTTGATACAAACATATCTCCCTTAGTGTATCCATCCTACTCAAATGCTGAGACAGATTACACCAGGCCAGTTATTTCTGTGGTTAAAGGTACAAGGAGAAAATCTGACACACCACTACCTGAAGAATGATGTAACAATTAGTATTCTGATGAAAGTGAACAACTGTTCAAGAAGTGTATGTGTTATGTTCATTGATTTTTTTTTATCCATGTGACAGACAACTAACCTGACCCTCAAAACAGAGACAGAATAAATTCAAATGTCGACTTAAAGAACCAATACAGTTAGGTGTCACAAGTTTGGTATTTATGAATCACACAACAGTAAAGGAGTTGTGGAATCCTCTAGTTAAAACACTTAAAGTTGGTCTAAACACATATGGAAATAAACAACAAAAGCTGGTCACAAGTCTGGGGCTTACAAGGGTACAGTCACAAGTAAAACATTCTTGTTGTCACAATGCTATAACGTAGACACCATCATTCCAAGGGACAGGACCACAATCAATACCTACTCACACTCAATAATGTAATCAGTCTCTGGAGACAATCTGGAAATGAGCGTTGCCCTTCCCGAGTTTTATGTTGAACTTAGCCTTAGCATTTATCCGACAATCTAGGCAGGAACAGGTTAAAGAAAGAAAAAGAATGTCCACATATTATACAGAAAGTATGTAACAACCACCACTGAGAAGCCAACTTCAAATTAAAGCATTAAAAGTTCTACAAAAACAGATTTCTTCATATCATGCAATATCAACATTAATCAAAATAACACTTAAATTTATGAAATAAAACTGGGAATGTAGAAATTCTGTATTTTTTCCCACTGCTGCAAATAACTGCAACAATAATAGCCAATGTATTAGTTAATATCTATTCTTTCAAGCTGGTTGCAATACGCAGTTAACAAAATGTTCACAAAGCGTAAGTGAAAGCAACACACATGTTTACTCTGGAATACACAAACAGCCAGGGAAAGGTCTAATGCCACAATAAAAATAAATGTATCCAAATGCAGTACCTAAAGATCATATGTAGAAAAAAATTATGAGAAAATAATCAAATACATGCGTAATAATGTAGAGCAACTCCACACAGCACAGCCCTACCTGAGAAGTCAACAGTCACAAAATTAGACACAAAATTTCCCACATGTATGAAGCCAAAGTGTTCACTACAATATTCACAACAGCCCACCAATGTAAACTATACTGACACTACCCTGCGATTTTTTCCTACACCAATTAATTGCGATTATTCCCTCTTTCTCACGTATCCCCAAAGCAGCCACAAAGGTGAAAGATACAAACCATGAAATGATTCCTTATTCAAAACTGACAGCAGAAAATATAAATTTTATACAATTATTTTCACAATGTTATTTACAATAGACAGAGCCCAACATTTCTGCATCTGAACATATACCTTCAACACATCAGATTATTTCAATGACTTAATATACAAATGAAAGGTACTTCTTTGTATGTATCTCTGTGTGTCAATTTTGCTAAAAAGAATTATATTAGTATTAAGCATTAGTATTAAGTAACGCTACAATGTGCAAAGAACAAATTACAAGAGATGACTAAGCAACACGTGGAAGAACGCTTGCGTGAATGAAATACACATATGAACTTGAAAATTACACTCTCCCTATATGATCTTATACAAAAATCTTTGGATTTACAGTTTTCTACACTTCTCCATCTCTTGCTTGGTTGCTAGGTAAACACAGCCACTTCTTTTATAATGTACTGTACCTATGTTCCATAAAGTGCAAAAAGTAATTTATCTGAACTACTTTTTCATTTGCTGGTAACCACTTAAAGTAAATGATTGTTATTTGGTGCCATTATGATTAAAAAAAGGAAAAATGTGATTTTAAAAGGTTCTAGCAACCTCTGTACAGGCTTGGAGAGGTCCTTAGGGCTCCAGCAGGCAGAGGTTCCCAGATTTTCTGGAAAATCAGCACATGAAGGTGGTAAGGTTGTAAGCACTGGACGCATTTATCCCCCAGGAGATATCCCTGCTACTCATTTATCTTAGAGGCTGAGGCGACCCCAGGGCCATAGTGCGGCTGAAGGATTAAGTCAATTACAAATACCAGTGACCACATCAGGAACTGAACCCGTGACTTTCCAGCTTGCAGCACAGTGCCTCAACCAACTGTGCCTGTTTTAAAAGGTTCTAAGAATGATATATTATAATTAATGTTAGAGAATTTCTGGACTTTATCACCTTTTAGCCCAAATAGTGTATGATTATAATACATGTCAAAATCAGACATTCAATTTCAATTTTGCAGAACCCTTATTTAAAAAAAAATGTGTAAATAACATGGGGATAAAATTACGTAATAAATTACCAAGTCAATTAAACTCTTGGCTCATGAGTGGAGAATCTGTTGCTCTGCAAAGCATGGTGTCATCAGTAGTCCTGATCTGTGAGGCAGTGTTTATGCTGCCCTTTCACCATGATACGTGATGTGTACAAGAGATTTTTAAACCCACAGTGTGAATTTCACTCAGCAAACAGTGTACTAAGTACCATTTCAATAAAAACTGCAAAACACGAAACCTGCACACGTGCACACCCGGATTTTTTTTTTTTTTGGGGGGGGGGGGGGGGGATGATCCTGAGGCTATATATAATTTAAGTTTGATTTTAAAACTCATGTTATAAAAATCATGTCACAAGTATAACTGTAACACAACACAGTTCGCAATACATAAATACATGTTCCACGACTCACAGTGCCTGATATCCTTGTTTTTTTATTTTATTAATTTATGTTTCAAAATTCTAATGTACTATTCACCAGCCAACTTCAGTTGCTGATTTCAGCTAAAGGGTAAATAACATAAAACATTTTACATCACCATGTCTACAAAATTTGTGTTGTTTTAAATTTAAGTTATAGGGGGTTTGGGGGGGAGGAGGATGCAGCCCAACAGCTCCCCTCCCTCTTGAATGCTCCCTTGAACCTATGCAAGCAAAGGTGTAGGACACTTGGAGCAATTTTCATAACAAGTTACTCATGTTATTACTTCAATCAAGATTGTAAAACAGTGTATTTGTCTTCTCTATGCGATTCCATTAACTGATACAATGCCTGTCACTCTATCAAGACTGAAAAAATGTAAATGATTCATCTTTGTAATGACCTCCACGAAAGCGGGTAAAGTACAGACTGTTATGAGATACCCTATACAGCTATTTCTAAAACTGTTACAATAAACAATTTAATTATTTCAGTACTTCAATTTAAGAAAAACTGGGGTGAAGAATAGGCACTGTCTAATAAAAATTACACACATACTGCAATCGAATAATCAAATTAATCACATTACTGTCAACCATATTTCTTGTCAGTTGCAAATTAAATTACATTCCCACAAAACAACCATTTGCAGTGCAGAGTCTACTGAAGTATGGTCAATCAAATTCACGCCTCTATAGCTTGTACTTGAAATGAAATGCATTACACTGTGATTTCTGTACATACAGTAATGACATAAGATGAGAAATATAATATTCTTATACACTGGTCATAATTATATCCCTTTTTCCTAACCTTTCCAATTACGGCAAACTTCCAAATTTCACTCAGAATATCACACATTTCCAAATGATGCATCACGTTTTGACTACACTCATCCACAAGTCTGCAAGGGACAGTTCCTAATCTTAGGACAAAATGTTACTTTTACCTTTATGGCTGGTCAGTAAAATACAGTGAAACCCAATTAAGATGTCCCCACCTAAGAAGTTAGAATAACTTAGTGCCACAATTTTCCCTTTTAACGTACTCATTTCCCACTTAAAAGGATTTCCCACCTAAACAGCCAAAAACAATACATTTTTCACCCATTAAATATTCAGCGGGTGAAAAATTTGTTGCATTGCCTGGAACTGGCTTGATAATAGCTAATTTTGACTGAAACATGTAGGCAGAGAAAAATGAATATGTACTTTGTACTTAGCAGGAAACACTTTAATCTGATTTTTTGCTAGCAGAAGGCATTATACACTGCAAGTGGAAGTTTCACACAGAACAATACACATAGAAGCGAACAGAGAAACAGAAGACAACTGTCACAAAAAATCAATAAAAGCATAAAACTAATAATAATAATAATAATAATAATAATAACAACAACAACAACAACAACAACAACAACAACACCACCAACAACAAAACACAACAAGTAGAAATAAAAAGCAGTAAAGAGAAAATGCATATACCTGTCAAGGAGGACAAAAGAACAGACATACCTTTCATACAGCATTAACTTCAAGTATAATGTCATACAAACATACACACACAGTGCAAACCTGTCTCATTATCAGAATAAATAAGCAAAAGGCAAAGCTGAAATGCAAACACACCACACTAATAAAGCATATGAACATCTACTACTGTTATGCTTTGTTACAGAAATGATGGAAAATCAGGTCCTTCCTTTTGAATGTTCTACAACACTACTAAATTTTGGGGTCAGGTAGAGAACTCTCCCTTTAGGAGCCAGGAAATAAAACATTGTCCAATGCTTGTTTGGTTTTTGGAGGACTGCTTCTGAGTTTGGTGGGTTTTTCCAAATTTTGGAAGGATGTGCTAGTTCTGGGAGCTTCTACAGTTGTATGGACACCCACTAAACCTGAAGCATGAGATGCAACAAGAGCATGTTCTGTTTGGGTAGATTTCAGTGTTCAAAGTGCAACTGTTGTCATAAACACCAACAGGCATGGCAAGTGTATACATGTGGATGTAGGCATGTTGTGGCAGGTGTTCACTATGCAAATGGAGTTGGTGAAAATAACAAAAAAGATGATTGCAGAATGGTACAGATAAACATATAAATATAATGCAGCCAATAAGGAGACATGGGACAACTTATGAGCCGTCTTTGCAGTCCTGCCTCCTGCAATCAGGACATGGACCAACTGACTTTGATGGGTGATTGTAATTATTGATAATACAATGGTGTAGCTTCCAATGTACAAGTAATTTCTTATTCTACACAAGAACTTTAGAATACATATATAGGAAGGTGTATCCAAAAGTTTCCAAACTCACTGCTATGACTAACAAAGGCAAGAAGTACAGATTTCTGCCATTAAATGCCATAATAATGGTATCTTCTGAGTCAGTCTAGTAAGTTCTGTAACCATAACCAACTGTGCTGCTTTTCAGTGGGTGTTTAGTGAGGCGGATGTAAAGTGCAAGCCACAATTTTCTAATGCATGACTGAAGGAACAATGCAACTGAATCATGTTCGTTTAAAACTCAGGGACAATGAATTGTACATGCATGAAACCCTCCAACTAGCTTTCAGGAATAATGCCATGGTGAGCATGTCCATTCAGATGTAGTAGAACTTTGATTGTAAGTTGGTGAGCATTCAGAATCCCTTCCACAGGTTGCAGAGATAAAAATGTGGAAATAGTTCCCTAGATTGTCAGCAAGACAAATGATGTACCAGTCTGGAGGTTATGCATCTCACACGGTACAAGTCAATAAATTCTGGGGAAGAATTTCAACATGCAGTGGATCTCCGTGATGTTGGTGCCTCAAGTGCTCACAAACGAGCACAAGCAGGAGCATGTTTGTGTATCAGGAACTGTTGGCTTAAGTCAGAGTTGAATAAACCTACCTCCTGAGGGTCACAATGGGAGACAAAACATGGGCCTACTGTAACAATGCACAAACCAAACAGAAGTCCTATCAGTGGAAAGGCCTGTCCTTCCACTGATAGGACTAGGACAAGTACAGGGCACAACAACAACCAATAACAAAGGTACATATATGACTATATTTAGGCTCAGTCTGGGAACTTCCTGACATGCCGTCATATATACACACACTACCAACAAAAATGACGCAAAAACTCACAAGAGAGACAGGATTGACAACTTTTTCCTAAAACAAAGCTTCTACAGTGAGTGTAAAACAGTTTATACATACAAAATACGCCACTTGTAACAATCATGCACATGCCAATCAAACACTACAAGGACATCTAAGATGGAAAGGCAGAATGGAAGTGTATAATGCTTGTATATGAGTACCAGAGACTGATGGTAAGATTCTTCAGTAGTGGGAGGGGAGGGAAAACTAAATTGTTCTTACAACATGAAATAAATTACCATAGCAAAAAAGTACAACACTCAATAAATACATTAAGCTAGCACATAAGGAACAAGTACACACAGTATATTTATCTCAGTAATTAACCAACTTGATAAACAAAATTTTTGTTTTACAAGAAGTTTATTTTATGCCTGAGATTACTGAGATAAATATACTGAGATGCATGGTCAGCAAAACGTCAAAAAAAGTACACGCAGGTTACAAGAATGACGACTTCTTGCTGCAGTCACATATGAATTAAACCCATTGGGCTAATGAACTATTTTAATCATGATACAACATAACAATACTCAAGGAAATAGTAATGTACATATTTATTTGAATACTACACATATCTTTTCTCAGAATGTTTGCTTAAAATGTCAGGATGCACACCTTAAAGGGACAATTACCTACACTGTCACAAAGAAAAAAAAAAAGTAATCAAAACCAACCACAATTTTCCAGAGTTCATAATGTTTTGATAAAGCATCATGAATGATATTAGCCAGTGATCCTCAACCTTTTGCACCTTTCATCCAACTAGCCATTTAAAAAAGTGTCCAATCAGAGTAAAAACAACGTTTGTCTTTTTCCTACAGGGAAATTTTTAAAATTACGCACATTTTAATATCAAATTTGTCATTAACTGCAGTTCTTATTTTCAACACCTTAAGTCCTACCCTGCAGACTGTCAAGCCCCACCAGTGGAGAACACCCATATAAACTACCTATAAAACAGGTACAGTGCAGTCAATAGCACAAAGCACATACACAATAAAAGCGAAGCAAACATTTTTGAGTTCAGTTTTTGGCAAGTTTTGTGCAAGAATTGAGAGTGATCTTATCACCCAAATATCAAGAACAGTGCAGTCACTAGTGCTAAGAAAATAATAAAACCAAAGCCAAGAGAACTCTCTTCAGAACAGACCTGTAGCATATTTTGTTCATCAATAGCAAAACAACAGCCAGAGATGAAAGGTGGAAGCCAACAAAGTCACTCGAAGAAATGCAAAAGTTAAAATGAGTTCAGGTTTACAGCATGTTTTAACTAACATTATGAATTTCACATAATACTAATTTCAACTCAAAGAAAAAATGCAAAATAAGGGCAGAACATTAAAAAAATGTGGCCAGAGTCTGTACAGCTATGAAAACATCATATCTTGCCAATTTTCATCTACCTGTACATCACTACACAGCCATGCAAATCCTACACTGCTGCCCATTCACATTTCATGCTACGAGAAATTAATGAAATTCTATGGTGGCTGGATGCATGCACATATGCACGCAAAACCAACCATGTGCGTGCACATGAAAATGTACATAGGTACACAGACAAAAAAGGGATGGGGGGGGGGGGGGGGGGGGGAAAAAACAAAAAAAAAAAAGTAACATTTAATAAAAATTTGTAAGCAAAAAAAAAAAATAAAAAA
>Ga0123354_10022110_pt1 | contig 10026 bp, 8 predicted proteins | sample TergutLab28metaG_2_FD_97872 | JGI IMG/M metagenome (GOLD analysis project Ga0123354, IMG submission 97872) | Labiotermes labralis P4 segment gut microbial communities from Petit-Saut dam, French Guiana - Lab288 P4 | ecosystem: Host-associated > Arthropoda: Insects > Digestive system > Gut ...
CCAGTACTTCAGTTTTCCCCTGTCAGTATCATTCTACCATTGCTCCATACTCATTCATCCATCTACCACCCACGCTGTATAATGTTTTTCTCCCAGTACTTCAGTTTTCCCCTGTCAGTATCACGCCACCAATGATCCACACTCATCTTCATCTACACGCTACTCTTTCCAGAAGGACAAACGGGCAAAGCCTCGTAACCTACTATAAAACAATGCTCTTTCGGAACTCGCGAAATATCTGAATAGCATAGCAACTATTCCTCTTTCCATTATCATTTAAAGGATTCAAGAATGTGATACACTTGAACTAGAACGCTCAAGCAAGCCTGTCACCTGGTGACCACATTAAGAACTAATTTGTTAACGTTACCGTGTGCCAGATAATTTCTTCGGTGTGTCGTTTTCATAAAGGCTGTTATCCGAGCACAGCAGTAGATAACGGTCATAGGGAGGTCACAAAAGACTAATTGTTTGTTCCCCAATAAATTCCACTCAAGGTGGCCACTGAATTACTGGCTGCGTGGGAAGTTGCGTCTTCTTGTTAGGTGGAACCTGTAAATACCCCCTCTCACCGTCGCTGAAACTTCCAACACAGTGCACAAAAATGTATCCACCACGTCCTTCTAGAGTTGGTGCACCTAAAAACAATCCGGTGTCACCTCTGGAATGGGTTCGAGGTTTAGTGACGTATAAAACAACTCCGTTCGCCATGGTAAATATTTCAGACACTGCGCCTCAAGCCTGAGATTCGCGTGTTCCATTCCTGACGGTATCATTTTGAATTTCCTTCCGAACGCACTATGACCCCGGGGTCGACTCGTCCTTTAAGAGAAATGAGTACTGGGGATATCTCCTAGGGGTGGTCAAGGCGGCCGGTGCGTAGGGCTGAAACATTTACCACCTTCCTGTTCCGATTTTTTAGAAATTCTGGATCACGTTCAGGCCTGTAATGGGATGGCTTTCCTGAAATAACTTTCGTGGTACTCCACCTTGTGACACGAAACGTCTTTTGTAATGGTAGGCCAGTAAACAGTCTTTTAAAATGAGGGGGGGGGGGGGTTGTTCCTGGCGTGAGCAAGTTTGAATTTAGCTGTATTAACGTTTCCGGCTCCGGACAAGTCACATGCAGACTCCCATGCTTTGCGTTTTAGGGGTTAAAACAACACCACCGTGAGGTAACAGATAACCGTTTATCAAAGTGTCAGTATGATGATAAAATCGGAAATGACCTTACGTTTAGTACATCAATGGCTAGGCCAAGTTCTGTAAGTCCAAGCCAAGCAGACTCCTCTTAAGTATTCCCTTAGACAGGGCTTCTGAAACGACATTGTGCTAGCTATAAAATCCTGGGTACCAGAGATAACGGCAAGACAGTATTACGGGGTTGGATTAGTATTGTCACACTTACAGCACACCACAAACCCACTGGCCGATCTCGATGCGTATACATACACCAACCCCATTCGACCAGCTTCGAATAAAGTTCGTGTTTGTAGTTTTTATGCGAATTTCTGTCTTCCACGCAACCAACAGGTGACGGGTACCATCATATCGTCCTGAAGATCCTATCAGTAATGTTCTAAGCGATTAGAAAGTGCGAGGTGGATATGACTATCACAGTCCGTGTTCAGGGAGGGGAACTATAATGTGAAAGACATAGCTGCCAGTTCTCCTCGCAGACAGATTAATAAATCCTTTTGTGTTGGGAAATTCTGTAGGCAACAAAAAAGCTGACACTTAACTAAGAGTAGCGTAGACCTGTGCGGCCTATATACAGTATGGAATGCCCATGACCTTGTTACGACCGCTCCATTCCCGTTGGGATGCGGAGAAGTTCGTAAAGACGGCAACGTTGCAGCCACAGGCGGGGAGGGGTCGACAACAACAGAACAGCTGACTGCAGGGGAGGAAGGCCTGCCAATACACCGGCGAGAAACATTTACCAACGCTAAGTCAATTCGGTGACTGACCCGCTGCTAAAATGTGTTTATCATTCCCGCTTTTACAAAATGGGTAACACACATTGCGTGGTAGATTCCGGCTAGAGAAAGTATGCAAGAGCATGGGGTACGATACGAGACATCAGGGCCCCCCCATAAAACAACTTCATTTAGCTATATATAATGTTTTTACTTTAGATGCCGGACTGCTGGCTAGAAGTCAGTATTCGGAAAGTCCTGCGACCGGCCACCTCGACACAGGTTTTTCTTCGTTTCCCTGTGTCTTTAAGCAAATGCTGAGATGGTTCCCAAGATTCCAAGTTGCCACTACATGCTTCTCATCCAACTGCAATTAATAATAATACACACACACACACACACACACACACACACATATATATATATATATATATACAGTATAACCGGCAATTTACACTTAGGATACTGAAAATGCTAAACTTTTGGCATCTTTTGGCATGCTATAATACATTCTCGGTTAGTAGTCTGTCTTACGACAGGTCCAAAGCCTCTTCCAAAGCCAGCTCTCCACATAGTGCGATCTAGAGCTCCCTCCTTCAAATGACAGTATCCTCTCCTTTCCTTAAGGTCATCCACTAGCTTCCTACGTCTTCTTCCTCGTTTTCTTGTCACTTCTATCCCCCCTTTTATCTTTCCTTCAATAACCCGTTATAGAAGGCAGTTTCTACACAAAATGTGACCAATCCAGATAGCCTTCCGTTTACTTCTTTCATGCTGAATACATTCTACAGGTGCAGAAATCCCGGGAGCCTGCTCTCTAAGGAGACTTTTAATATAATCACGCAAATTTATACGCTGCAGCAAAAGGAACCAAACGTCGTGTAATTTTATCATATTTACGATAAATATTGTAATTTGGTTACACACTTTGCCATATTTTGGGTGGAGTACCACAGGATACGACTTTCACTTCCAAGGTAATGCGTGATATATTCCAGGTGAAATGCGATGGCACACGGTGACGCACGGGAGGAGAAGTGAAGGGGAAACTGGCGAATGCAGTGGGTAGCCAGAACCCTTCACACTACCTCGGAACATGGTGTATCCAGCATTACTACCGCTGATGCGCACACCTCGGCTGCCAGCAGTCGACTGAACTGACGCCCCTGCCGATTTAAATGGACTCGTCCGGTTCGCCGAAAGGCGAAATCTGATTTCTGCGCGTGTGCCATCACATTTCAACTGGCCTCTACATTACTATCAGAATCTGCTGCAACAGAATTTAAAACTAGAGATTTTTGGTCTATCATTTCAATATACCATGCTCTTTGCAAACGTTTGCCACTAAACAGGTAAAGTTCACATTAGAACAGGCCACGAAGGCCGAAGGGGGGAGCAGAGCTACAGCTATACTCTTTCCCTAACCTCGGCGGTAGATGGGGGTGGGTAGTCAACGCCAAGCCCCGGTCGATTTACCCCCGGGAAAGACCCGGTACCCATTATACAGGAGGCTGGGTGGGCCTCAGGGCCGGTCTGGACGGGTGCGGAAAATTTCGCCCCCCCACCGGGACTCGATCCCCGGACCGTCCAGCCCGTAGCGAGTCCCTATACCGACTGAGCTATCCCGGCTCCACTTTTTCTAATAATATAATGGACGTTATTCCATTAACTTCATATTAACCGCAAAGATGCTACATTCATACAAAATTCTACAGGGGGGCTACAGCAGTATAAAACAAAAAAAAAACTAAATATTTAATTTACAACACACATATTTCGAAGAAATTTACAAAATCTGCCGGCGGCATTGCTAGGAGATGCAGACCTCCCCCCCCCACCCCCCTCCAACGGCCCAGGCCACGGTCAGATGCACTTAAGTCAAAATACGCAACCACAGAACATGCATTTCGGTACGTGAAAACCGGTGCACAATCCTCACGGTTCCGTTCCACAAGTCGTCGCCCACCAAGCGAACCATTCTTTTACCAACAACAACGTTCTGGAACTGTACGAGGCTGCTACGTTTCCCCCCAACCACAGCCGCGTTACCTTGGCAACTGGGCCGAGTTCCGAACAGCTGACGTCGCTTGGGGGAACGGAAGAGGGCAGGGAGGGTCCGCAGACGACGGCACTGGCGAATAACAGTGCCCAGACTCACGCCCACACCTACGTAATTGACCACCATGCCTCAATCAAAATTATTTTTATGCTCTACACGTCAATTAACCCCCTCCATCACATTCGGTATTCCACAAATATATACAGTCAAACCCCGATACAGCGCCACTGTGCGGGCATCGCAATTTGTGGCAACATATCGAAAGTGACGTTAAATAGTAACACGCGTACTGTACAATAGGACATTATTTGAACTGAATTTCATGGAAGCTATTTGAGTGGTTGACTGGGAATACTTAGGGTTATTTTCTTCTCTGGAATGTGACGTCGGAGAACTGAACCACCCACACAGGGACATCCCAGACCTGGAAACTCACAAACACGGATATGGGAACATCAAATGTCACATCTACAGGGTGATTCAGAAGAAAAAGGGCAATACTTTGGGTAGGTGAAGTTTCGGGCATCGTGAGAAAAAAAAAAAGTTCTTGTGATCGTGCGTGTAATTCCGAATGATGACCGACATAGAGGAGTTTGAATCTCCAGGTCTAACTCGGTTAGATTATTGTTTGTGTTGTTGGGTAAAGTGCGGAATTTATAGAAGAAGGATGGATACAGCAGGCGAACTGCTCGCTCGCATTTTGAATGCTCTTGCCAGAATCAAGGAAGGTGAAGATAGACGAACAAGACGCGATCGTCGCACACGAGTTGCAAAATGCATTGAGGTCGACGGTGGGATTTGCGAACACTTATTGTGAACTGTAGTAAAATATGTCACTTATTGTGAACTGTAGTAAAATATGTCACTTATTGTGAACTGTAGTAAAATATCACTTATTGTGAACTGTAGTAAAATATGTCACTTATTGTGAACTGTAGTAAAATATGTCACTTATTGTGAACTGCAGTAAAATATGTCACTTAAGCATTATATTACAATAAAAATTGAACAGTAAATTTCTCTTTCATTACTTACATTCTTGGGCGAGATTTTCCGCACCCGTCCAGACCGGCTCTGGGGCCCACCCAGCCTCCTGTACAATGGGTACCGGGTCTTTCCCGGGGGGTAACGCGGCCGGGGCGTGGCGTTGACCACCCCTCCTATCTAACGCCGAGATTAAGGAAAGATTACGGCTATACCGCTACTTCCCCTCTCGGCCATCGTGGACTGTTCTAGCATGAACGTCACTAACATCCTCAATGCTATTGTATTTGTAGATTCAAACAGCTGTAACCATTCAAAAATCAGACGCACGTTCATACGAACTTTTTTTTCTCATAACCGATACTCCCTATCCAACCAAAACATTTACCTTTCCTCCTGAATCACCCTGTATTTACTTACTCATTCCATGGAGCAGAGTCCTTGAGAAGCCAACCGGTTCTCAGCTAGTCAAGAAATTCCCCGCATTTTATGGAACCCGAAATTTCATTACCGCACCCACAAGTGCCGGCCACCCGTCCCTATCCCGATCCAGCCCATACCCCCACATCCCATTTCCTCAAGATCCAGCTTCATACCCTCCCATCTACGCCTGAATCTCTCAAGTGGTCTCTTTCCTTCAGGTTTCCCCACCAAAACCCTGTATACACCTCTCCTCTCCCTCACACGTGCCACAAGCCCAGCCCATCTCATTCTTCTCTATTTTATCACCCGAACAGTATCCGGTTAGCAATACAGATCATAAAGCTCCACATTATGTAGTTTTCTCCACTCCCCTGCTACCTCTTCCGTCTTAGGCCCAAATATACTCCTCAGCACCCTACAGTCAGACACCCTCAGCCTACGTTCCTCCTTCAATGTCAGCGAGCAAGTTTCACACCCATACAAAACAACTTGCAGAATTATAGTTCTGTGTATCTTAATCTGTGGATAGCGAACTGCAAGTTCCAAGTTTCTGCCGTTCATTTTATCCTGATGCAATTGACACATCTGACACCACTGGTTGGAAAGTAATGAATAAGGAACGGAGGAGGATGTGGCAAGAAGAGTCTGTGACATAAGTCAAGGTATTACAAGCCGCCTGCCTGTAGGACTTAGGAAACACACGCAAAACATTAATCCGGATGACGTCACTTCCGCCACTCGAACCGGAAACCTCCAGAATAACGCTCAAAGTCCCCTCCCCCCGGCATTTGAAGCAATTTCCACAACAAAATATCCGTTAAAAACCCAAGTATTTCTCATCCAAGTCTCACGATTCCTACACATTTCCGTCATCCATCACGGCAACACAGCCGCGGGCAAAACGGGACCATGAACATTATAATCGTTCACCTTAGAACAGGCCAGGGAGGCCAACCGGGAGATACGTATAGCTATACTCTTTCTTTAACCACGGTGCTAGACCCGGGGGGGAGGTGGTCATCGCCACGCCCCGGTGCCCACTGTACAGGATGCTGGGTGGGCCCCAGGGCAAGACAGCATGTACACTGTGCAGTGTCAGGCAACATGGCAACAGCACACGGACTGTGCGTCCAGTACGGTTGTAAATAAAGCATAAACAAATAGATAAATATTAATAAACAGGCAATAATAATAATAAAAGGGCCGGGTAGCTCAGTTGGTATAGCGACTGAATATGACCTTGACGGTCCGGTATCGAAATCCGGTGTGGACGAGCTTTTTCCACCCTGGGGCCCACCCAGCCTCCTGTAAAATGGGTACCGGGTCTTTCCCGGGGTGCGGCCGGGGCGTGACGCTGACCACTCACCCCCTTCTAGTGCCGCGGCCATGGAAGAGTAGAGCTATACCTCTACCCACCCTGTGGACCACACCGGGCCTGTAACGGGACCACTTTACCTTTTAATAATAATAGTAATAATTTAATACGGGCCTGAGACTGCTTGATCCTGAAGAGAGAGTGCCTATCACGCGTCGAAATATCGGTGCCTATTTACCGGTCGACACTGCGTAAGAGCCCTCAAGACTTTACCAGTAAACCGCTGGGTGAACCTCAAACTTCGAAAGAGGAATAAAACTATGATGTCACAGGTTTTCGTGGCGGCACGTGCAATGAAACATGACGTTGTCACAACTTCCACAACAAACAACGTAGTCAGGTTTGTGACACCGTGTGGTTCTGTAAACACTGACGTTTAGTGGCAATCTTCTGCCTCCATCTTCACAGGAGAACGCTTGGCTATTTGCGGAGTTGTGAACGAACATCCCTTAGGGTCAAGTTGTCCCTCTGCAAGCCATGAAGGCATATATTGGAAGCAGAGGTATGGCTCCACTCATTCCCACCCTCGGCGCTGGATTGGGGTGAGTGGTTAACTTAACGCCCCGGCCTCTTCACCCCCCCCCTCCCCGACAAAAGCCCGGCACCCAAAGAACTTTGGGTAGATGAGCCACACAACTGGTCTAGAAACTTTGTAGAAAATTCTCTTGCCTTCGGCGGGGTTCGAACCCTGGACCGTTCAGCCCGTGGCCTAATCACACTAATTACACGTACTACAACCAGTCACCACTTCTGCACCGGAAGTGTACGCCTTTACAGTGACGACATCGCGTGCACCGTGTCACACGTGATAGCACTGCTTTCCTGCATTGCAAATGCTTACATCATGACGTACAAAGATGGCAACAGCGCGCATGCAGACCCAGCAACATGATGGGCGCTCACCTCTGTTTATCCCTTCCTGAATCAAAGTCGCTTTCTGCGGTCTCTTCCCGAGGCAGGTTTCGGTCCGGTACAGCTTCCGGCGCCAGAATCTTCAGCAGTTCCACGTTCTGGCCCCTGGCTGCCGGAGGATAGACTTCGTAGCAGGCCTCGGAGAAATGGTGGCTGCAAACTCGCAATTGATGTTTCAGCCTTTTGTTTTCTCCGACCATCCGGGGGATACGCAGCACCTGCAGCCATTTGGTGGCAATGCGACGCCTCCGCCAAGGGAAACTGTAATATGAAAGTCCCGCATCCGTCGTGGAAGACACCCCCTCAGAGTTCCGGGTACACGTAGAATTCGGACACGTCCGCACTGCACACACACGAGGCATCGCCGGTATTCTGCCGACCTACATCACGACTCTACTACGACAGATCCATCGCGCACACAGAATGATGAATGATGACTAACAGCCTTTACTGCACCTCTCTTGCAACAGCAGGACAAAAATATTGGTGGGTTCTCCGCGGGTGGGAGGGACCACTGTACTGGTCAAAAGGGTACGTCATATACTCCTTCCCTCGGACCAGGGGTGCCAAGCTTTGTGTCCTCCGGAGAAGTACTCCGGCAAGGCCGGAACAACACAGGCTGTATCTATAACATTACACCGAGTCGTGTTTTCCTAACAAGAAATACGTATTACATATTGCAGTGCATGTCTGCAGACTTAGTCATGCAGCAAACAAAGCGCATGCGCCTTACTATATTGCTATCTGTGGGCAGCCGGCTGTACCGTATTTTCCCCACACTATCTCCAAAAAAAAGCCACCATTTTCGGGGAGAAAAAAAATTATTGAACATAAGATGTGTGTTTTGATTACCTCTACAAGTTTTTTTTTAAAAAACTCCTCATTTTAAAAAGAATCCTGTGTACATGTAAAGGTCTTCATGTAAAGTATTCGCTATTAATGACACAGTTTAGGTGAACTTTAATTTTCTGGAAATATTTTGGGAAGAATGCTCATATATCGGGGAACCCCGGTAGCACAGTGGTTAAGGTACTGTGCTACAAATCGGAAGGCTGCTGGTTCGATCCCAGCTAGTGTCAGTGGATTTTTCATTGATATAAGCACAGTTGTGCTACAAATTGGAAGGTCGCTGGTTCGATCCCAGCTAGTGTCAGTGGATTTTTTATTGACATAAAATCCTTCCGATCGCACTATAGCCTAGCACAGTGGTTAAGGAGCTGTGTTACAAATCGGAAGGTCGCTGGTTCGATCCCAGTTAGTGTCAGTGGATTTTTCATTGACATAAAATCCTTCCGATCGCACTATAGCCTAGCACAGTGGTTAAGGAGCTGTGTTACAAATCGGAAGGTCGCTGGTTCGATCCCAGCTAGTGTCAGTGGATTTTTCATTTACATAAAATCCTTCCGATCGCACTATGGCCTTGGGATCGACTCAGCCTCTAACAGAAATGAGTACCAGGAGGATTTCCTGGGAGCAAAGGGGGCCGGTGCGTAATGCTGACAGCCTAACACCATCCTGCGCCGTTGTCACGGAATCTGGGAACCTTAACTTCGTGGAACCCTCCGGGCCTGTTCACGTAAATCCGTCCAATGGTAGCCGACTTGTTCCATGTGGACGAACGGACAGACATCACGAAGCTCATATTCGCTTTCCGCAACTTTGCGAACGCGACTAAAATGTGTGCCCGATTATGTGCAATTAAGAACCACAAAGAAGAACCGAGCGGACAGCTAAGTTGACAATTCTGACGGTTGCAGATCAACTGGAATCGATCAGCAGACATGACAGCGTATGGTCTGACAGACCGTTTCGCAAGATCTTGCAACCTCCGGCATCAGGGTGGATCCACGCGGAAGCCACCTCTGAAATTTCAGTACACTACTACCATACTTTACGGTGCTACATCATGATCATAGCTCCTGACATTAGAACCAAGGAAACATCTCAATTACTAGTTTTTTATCTCGTATCTGCCTTTCGAAAAATTGTCATAAATCGGTATACGTCAGGCTAGATGATCATCCATAATCAGATAATCATCATTAGCCTAACTGATCATCATGTAAATTCAATACGCGTCACTATTACCGCCCCCTAGTGACGTGCATGTTAGAGAACATAAAAGCAAGATGGCACCACAGGGTTGTCTGCCGGACACTTTCGATACACCAACTCCAGTTACTCGCATTCCGTTATTAAAAACGTGACTTTATGGTAAGTTTAACAACTGGATAAACATAACCTCTACATGACATAACATGCTTACAGTAAGTAATGTACAGTAATCACACCCGAAAAATTCATACATAAATTTTACTACTATTTGCTCATATTTATAGAATTGTATTTTAGTA
>Ga0123354_10022111_pt1 | contig 10026 bp, 8 predicted proteins | sample TergutLab28metaG_2_FD_97872 | JGI IMG/M metagenome (GOLD analysis project Ga0123354, IMG submission 97872) | Labiotermes labralis P4 segment gut microbial communities from Petit-Saut dam, French Guiana - Lab288 P4 | ecosystem: Host-associated > Arthropoda: Insects > Digestive system > Gut ...
AAAGTGGAAGAGGCAAGGAAGTATGGCGATAGTTACAATTTAACGTAGGAACAATCGTCATAGGTATTTTAGTTGGGTGATCATAGTACACAGATGGCAGGGCAGTTGCATTACCAATTTTCATCATTGACTTACTAATCTATATACTAGATGATCTTTGCCACTAACTTGGTACTATCAACTAGCATCATTTCTCGCACAGAGTTTCGTTTGTTTATCTTCGACAGTGTTAAGTCGCGAGATTTTCTACGGGAGTTCAGTAACAAACAATACCAGTCATCTCCTTTTCTAAATCTATATTCTACTTACAAAGACATAGAAAAACAATTTTACAAAAAAGTAAGTTATAGGTTATTTGTACTTAATTGTTGAAGGTGTTCAGAATAACGCTCTTGCCTCTCTGTGTAACCAAAAGGTATTTAATTTAGAATTTTGTAACAGAATTTGGACTCGACTTGAATTTGGAAGCGAAATCAAAGTTAGTTAACAAAACAGCCGTTGAAGCTTACCCAGCATGAGCAGTAGCCTGCAATACATCTCAGTGTGTCGTAGTTACTCAAACAGTCATTTGTATAGTTATATCAAGTATTTCTTTTTCTCGTTGTAGGTACATAATCAGCCGGAGTGCACAGTAGTCGAGTAAATGTGTCAAAAGAATTCTGATTTACAGTAACCGCAGGGGGTTATATAGAGAGGAAAGTGCAGTTCTAGCATTTTGATCTGCATAGCAGACCATGTACGGTCATAGCCAAATGCTAATACTAAGGGATGTTGTAATTTAGTGGGTCAGTCAGTCTGTAGGCCAATATTTATGGGCAAGTGGGACATTCTGACTGGAATGTGCTGAGTTCTAAATAGCAAGCTAAACCAACGTTTCTCTGTTGCGACAAGCTGTATGAAGCTTGCATGACTTCATGGTATAATGAAACTTTGGAAAGTTCTTTTCAAATTTTAAATCTTGTCTTATTCATGACATCCGCCCCTCCTTAACATGAGATTTGGGAAGAAAGTCTTAGTAGCTTTTCAAACCAAATCTCTTAGGGCGTAAGGAATAAGATGAAAAGTCATGAATGTAGCATTTTGTACAGCGTTGCTCAAGTATTGCTATAAGTAACAATTGAATACTTTGTAACAATGAAATCTCTCTAGGATACAACAAAGGAATGGAATTACATTACTAAATCTAGTAGGTTTTCTTATTTTTGTTTACAATAGATTTTCACATAAAGTCTGTGTTGTTGTGTTCACTGGTGTGAAACGCAGGCGGAGAGACTGTTGGCTGAGTCTGGCTTCATAGCATCGGCTGGGCAGGAAGAGAATCGTATTTCAGCCTGAGAATTTCGATCGCGACAAATTCTTCTGAAGGTCTACGACTTGTTCAGTGCGGCAAGAAATTTCCGTGTAGTTCAACTTGCTTGCGGTAGCTGATACGAAGCGAAGAGCACATTTTATCCTTGTGCTTCGTCACGCGTGCTTTCTGGTTCGGAAGGGTTTTTGGGAGCGTTCGTAGCATCGTCTGGTTTTCATACTTTGTAGTGTGCGTATCGTAGATAGGAATAAAGGAGAAAACAGAGGATACCAAAAATTGTGATGGCGCAAAGGGAAGTGGTGATGGTTATAAAACAGTAGCTTCGCTTTTCTTGGAGCAGCGAGGTTTTATGTGCGTGCAAAAGTGACTCAATGTCATATGTCTGCGGTGGCATTGTGACCCGTTCGTGGATGTCATTCAGTCTCTGAATTTCCAGCGAAGGTATGTGAATCAGCTGTTGTAGTTCGTAGTCGGAGACTACAGAGATGTTGTCCGGTAGATGAAGTATTGGTGCACTCATTTTTGTCTGCGTCAGTCCATGTGGTTCCGGGAATATTTGGAATGCGTTGGAAGTAACGGAGCATCCAGTGGCGTTGTGGAGTAACCCACCTCTGGTGACAGAGTGTGAAGCACCTGATTATTGTGTTTGATACAGCGCAGGGTGATTTGGTGTTGCTTAGGGAAATAGTAGACGCATAGTTCACCATGACGTTGCAGAAACGACGTCTGGTGATGAAAGATGAGCTTTCGCCGGCATACACGGTAGGTACTTTCTGTTGGGAAAAACAAACTGACTTCGCATATAAGTGACTGTGAACGGTAAACTGCAGTTTCTTCGGGGCATATTGTAATGCTTTCCCTACTACAACGTTTATAGTCTGCTTCTGTGAACAGTGTATAGACTCGTCGACTGTGTTGTAATGCAAAATATGAATAATATACCAAATATTTAACAAATTTATCAGAAGAGATTTGAATAGGCAAGGTAATTAGTCTGAACAGTGTGAAATGGAGGTTTGCTGACTTCAGAGGTACAGTCAAAACTAAGTTAACAGAATAGACATTTGCTACCACAGAAACTTTTGTTAGCTCATAATATAAATGTATAATTTCTCTGCTAGTTCCAGCCATTAGCTCGTAACCCTCTGGTAATTGTAGAGTCAAGTTCCTTAAAATATTCTGAAGCTGTAAGGGATTAACCAATTTTATAGGCAGCTTCCCTAATGTAGGGTACTGTACGGCATTAAACAAATCATCTATATGTTGAATCAGCTTCAGCAATGTGAATTCAAGTTGCCTAATTACAGTAAACACAGAACTCTCCCTATGGAAGGTAGCATTTAACCAGAGCATAACTTTAGTTATGCTGAGGAATTGATCGTGTGACTGTATCATTTGGTCCTTCACCACACTGGACAGATTGGCAATTGATTCTGCATTTATTTTACCCAAATCCTGTACATATGATAACTGATTTAACACAGAATGGGCTATGTCGGAATTTCGTTGCCGCAATTCTTCAACCACCTCATGTATTAACTGAACATCCGTGACGGTCGCGGTCCCAAAAAGATATTTCAATACCAATCCACCAACGACTAATAGGCCACGGAAGGGATGTACTCTGGGCAAAACTTTCTGGAAATCATTCAGTCTAGAATCTAGTTTTTCAGCAGTGAATCAACTTGTTTTATTTCAGAAACAGACGTTAACTCTTGTTTCTTCTGCTCGATAGTCATCAAATCAGATGTAATTACGGAAATTGTGTCGTGGTACGCACTGATATCGATTTCCATCACGACTCGCCACGCATCACTTGTTAATAGTACGTCTGTTTTCGTCAAAAATAAAACCGTTTAGTTTAAGGGTTGTACATTTTGTCCTGTTATTACCGCACTCAGTAGAAATCCTGTAACAATACAAATGTAGCAAGTTAGTGAAGTCCATTTCTGCCGCGTACGAAGAGTCACACAATGTGCCTTACAATTATTCAGACTATGCGTATGTAATACATTGTAACGTGTTCCTAGCGCATGACTTGGAAATCGGAGGTTCTGTGCGCGTAGTCTGTAGTTCTCTCCTCGACCTATGCGTGTCTAGCGGATGATAGCAATGGTCGTCTTCCTGAAGAAGGAGTGTCCAAAACTCGTCATTCAGTGTCAGGAGTGTCCAAAGTTTGGTTTTGAGGAGTCGTAATCTCATTTAGGACAGTCAGCTTGTCTGCTGTTATAAGTGGAAATGGGCCCAAACTAATTTCTTCTTCCTCGCCTTTGCACGAGTCCGGTCGTTTAGTTCTTTGTTACCGGGGTTTTCCTGAGCTTTGTAATTGGGCCTGAATTTCCAAAGACTCTGGTTGTGGCGTTTCTTTAGCCGGTTTACGTGGACAATAATCCTTCTGTCGTCTTGGCCAACAATTTCATAATTTAGCTCTAATATTTTCCTTGTTATCTTGTATGGCCCTGTCCAAAATTTATAAAATTTTCCATCAGACCAGCTCTCATAGTAGGGGTTTACAAGTACACGAAGTCATTCACTACAAAGTGGCGCGTCTTAGGTCTTCGATCGTGAAATTTCATGTTATTTTGATGCGCTTCCTTTTTCTCCTTTGCTACTGATTTATAAGCCATCATTAGGCTTGCTTTTAGGTTCTCTAGGCGGCTATCTTGACTTATACCCTCCTTTACACATCAGGCTTTCAGGCTATCATTGCTGGGTAGTCGCATCTTCCTCCCATGCAATAAATGAAACAGGCTGTGTCCCGTAACCGAGTGGGGTGTGGCTCGATGGGCTATAAAAAACGGGACTATTGTTTCCCAATTGTATTAGCCGAGTTTATGTAATGTGACAGCACGGTATGAAGATCCTTGTGCCATCGCTCCCTCGTCCCATTTGAGGCAGGGTGATAGCTGGTAGTGCGTGTCCTGCGTATTCCTAACACTTTATATCTCACTTGGAAGAAACTCGACATAAACGCTCGGTCTTGGTCTGTTATCAGCTGTGCCCCAGTGCCGTGCTGTGAGACAATTTGTGTCCCGCAGAATATTCACTTAAAATATGTATATGGCAATGATTCTTGTTTTGAATACAGTCTGAAATAAAACATTCAGTGTATATTTGGGTTTGTTGATATGATTTTTAAAACAATGATACATTCTGCTTTGATGGTATTATTGTTAACCAAATTAAAAATTTAGCAGGTGGTAAATAACAAATATATATTCTATAACGCCTGGGAATTTTGCAGTGTCTTACTAAAAATGACATAGGCTACATCATAATTGAATAAGTGTTCAAAACATGGCTTCAGAACATATGTAACATATCAGTGTGACTCAGGAAATGAATGGGCTTTATAATCCTGGTTTCACTCATAGCACACCACACACCAATCACATCATGTAATAGCACTTTGCGTACTAATATGGGAATACCCTTACCCCTGAAGTGTTCGTGTATGTACTGAGATATAAACAAGGTTCGTCACTCAACAGAATAAGTTTGGGGTCTATTTTGCCATAATGCACCACACAAAGGTACACTGCACGAACAACTTGCTTCATAGATGCATCCAGAATTTTTCTTTGGGAGGGGCTGCCCTTGAGGCAGTACACAATATATCTTTGATTTTAAAAAATATGTTTTGAAAATCATGTCACAATCATCATACATTACATTAGGAATAACACTCCCCAATCAGCATAGCCCAACATATTCTACAAAACCAGTGCGAATACGGCCAAATGAATAATATAGTCACCTTGCTAAAACCCCTAAATAACCCAAGCTTGCTCATTCCTTGCGAAAAGTACTACATCCAAACCCTCTACCGAGAAGGCAAACTCATTCCGGAGTAAAGCCCAGGAGAAATAAACCCCCTATTCCAAACGGTCATTAAACCCCAGCCCCCACATCCCACATGAACAGACCAGTTGTGCTTCAGCCTGCAACGCGGGTACCACTCCAACTCGACCACACCGAATCTGCAGCACACATTGAACCAAGGTATGTGCAATCTCAAATTCACAACAACACAGTATATTAACAATGCATTACCAATCAACCAATAAAACACACTACACACAAGAGAACACATCACAAGCAGAAAAGACCATAACAGGCAGTATCAACAGAAATACGCTTACCAACTTCGACAAAGCGACAAAGCACGTCACAACAAGCACACACCAATAAACACCATAATTTACGCTAATGCTAAATCCTCCGTCTTTACAGAACAATACGACCCTATGTAGTGATTCAACATAACAGTCGCAAGCTCCTGATGATGGATATATTAATGTCCGAAACACGCTGAGCACATAAGAAGTGAAATAAAATAGCAAGTGACATCAAGTTGGTCTTTTATTCTTCAGCTATCACAATGATGCACGGTCTAATAAACATAAGATTATATTTTTCAAGTTTCAACGTATCTTCACAAATCTAGGCATTCTACGATTTTTTTAATCCTAATAAACAGCAACTATTATGACATCAGAGTCGTGTTAATAGGCCTACACTGCAAAGAAACCGAACGAATAACTCTGAAGTGTGTCATCCCCGTTGTGTGTATATGAACTAATAAGTGGTTGTGTAGTCAATAACCAAGACACTGCAAGCGGCTTCCCCAGGACGGAATCTTCATGTTTCTTGTTTTGTTTTTGATAATATAGGCTTATATATTTTTTTATTTATTATTACGTGGTTCACCCACACACCCAATATAGAGGTACTGTGCTCCAACAAGGGTTTTGATCTTGAGATCTCATCAAACACGCCGCCACGCGAATTGTAAAGAATAATCTTAAGTGAGTCGAATGATAAAACACAGTTGTGTTATTGACTACGCACCCACTTACTAGTAACCGAACGAATAATCCTGTGGAGACACCCACATTGTAGCTCTCCTTCCTCCGTCCAGTTCTCCGCCAGACATCACAGCAATGCTCTCTCTCTCTCTCTCTCTCTGTAACCTCAGTCTCCGCTCACAGCTCCAAACCAAGCTTAGTTTCCCATCACGCCAAGCCAAGCCACCGGCGCAGTTTTCCTCGACGTGGCCAAAGCCTTCGACACCGTCTGGATCGATGGCCTCCTCTACAGGCTAACGGTCCGTAACTTCCCGTCTTACATAGTCCAAACAATCTCATCCTACCTCAGGGATCGGACGTTCGAAGCGTACTTCCAGACGGCCACGTCATCTCGTCGAGGCATGCGGGCTGGGGTAGCTCAGGGGGGATTGATCTCTCCTGTCCTCTTTAGTCTGTATGTCAACGACATGTCCCCACCCTCGCACCACGTCGAGTTAGCCCTCTGCGCGGAAGACACAGTCATCATAGCCACGTCCCGCAAGCCGACGCTGCTTGTCAGCTACCTGGAGTCATACCTCAACGACCTTCAACAGTGGTTGAGTGAATGGAGAATCGCCATAAATGTCACTAAGAACACCGCGATAATCTTCGCGCGTGACGGACGGCGCTTTATCCAGCCCCGGCCAGTAACACTCTTCGGGGAACCAATCGAATGGAAGAGGACTGCTCAAAGGATGGGTATGCTGGGCCCCCTCCTGAATATGAAGAGTGATCTATCCGTCAGGAACGGAGTCCTGCTATATAAGCAGCCCATCCGGCCCCTGATGGACTATGCGTGCCCCTCGTGGAGGTCCACTGCCTGCTCCCATGTCCGGAGGCTACAAGTGTTACAATCCAAGTGTCTTCGCCTCGCTACTGGTGCCCCTTCGTACGTAACAGGCAGATACACAAGGATCTGGTCATTCCGTAGTTTGCCGAACACATCAGAGCCCTGACCGAGAGCTTTGACTCAAAGGTAGCTGATGTGGGGACCTCCTAGTACGGCAACTCGGCAGATACTTAAGCTGACCGATGGTTGACCCCGTCGCCTGACACGAAAGCCAAGGGCGGCAGGGGACAGAAGGCCAGTCGAGTCGAGTCGAGCCAGGCAAGTCGACAAAACGAATCGCGTTCGGCGCTGAACAGCCGAGCGCCATTAGGTTACCCTGACTGAGGTCTTTCGTGATTTTCCTCAGTTGTAAGGCAAATGCCAGGGTATTCGATGCAAAGTCGTGGCACGGCCCGCACTCCCCTCCCCCAGTCACGGCGGCTTCACCTAAGCGCCTGACAAACGTCGCATAACACCATTTTGCGACAGAGCCAGTCTGGGCTCGGAACCCAGACAGCCAACCAACCGAAGTTTATCCCTCGCATACTTAGTCCAAGGCAACCTAGGCCTTAGTCTTTGGCAAGATCAGTCAAGGCTCTCAGCCCGACTTCAAAGGCGTTAGCGTAAGCACAATCCCCTGTTAGAGTTTAGGTGTCTGTTACTGAGCCCAGCTATGCGGTCAAACGCAGGAATGCTAACAGACAAGGGGGCGGAGACTTGCGCTTCGCGCAAGTCTCCGCCCCCCAGTTAACACATTGGCTTGGCCTGAGGTCATTCAACGCTTACATCAAGAAGATACATCAATAAGGACTAGTCAGCCTTACCATCAAGACGGACTGGGCAACTGGTACATCAAGAAGGGCCAGTCAATCCCAACTCATCAAGAACGAACAGCCAGCTCCGATACGACAAGGAGTAATTTGTCGGCGACGACCAAAAGGAGTAGCATTGTCGGTGAAGATCCAGAAGGGAGTAACGTCGTTTGACACCTAACTAGTCGACGGGGGCCTACCGTGCTGCCGGCTGACAGCTCTCCACCGACCGGATTGGTAACCGCCACGCACCCTGCAAACGCTCTACTACGCATCTCGCTACCCACTGCCACAGCCGACCGGACTAGATGATCTGTGGACCGGACCGTGCGACCATCATCCCGCCCCAACACACCGCGCAACCGCACTGCGCACTTACAACCGAGTCGTCGCGTAGTTCAGAGCTCATGGAGCGAGACTAGACTGACGTATCATACTCACGACTATAACAACTCAACAGTACTGTACGAGCCTAAGACAAAATGAATAACATTATATGTGTTTTACTGTGATTGCCATTGCAACAATCCTACAGCATTCCACAATCCGACTTGGACCGTGTAACTGCGGTCAAGAACGTTTCCTTTTACTTTCTAGTCAGTCGCTATTCAATTATCAGCCCACCGCTGAGACAGCCTTTAAATAGATAAATAAATAACAATTGTTGTTGCCCTCAGTCAGTGACACGAATCTAACGGTCTCAGACCTGGCAAAGTTCAGTTATCATCATGGCGTCCCTCCGTAAGAAGTACAGTGTCCTTAACTACTGAACAGAACGTAAAATGAACCTACAGAATGAAATTGTTCTCAGAAACCAAAATATGTATTCAATCACCAAATCAGTAATCAACTCTTCTGTAAAAAAAACCAATGAAGAAATTTGAAACACAAAAATTGTAATATTGGATCACACAACGACTCCACGTGCCTACTAACCCGTGAAGGTTTTGGCCTCTTTCATTCATTCATATGCATTCATATTTATTTTTGCTTTTATGTTTCGACTTTGGTTTGTTTACTCAAGATAATCTAGTTACATAATTCGCAGTATGTTGCAGCAAAATTTAAGCGCGTTCGTAAAGTAGCGGAAAGCGACTAATAGCTTTCTCATGTCTCTCCTCCCGTCCAACCGTCCGAATGGAATAACTCGGCTCCCACTAGACGAATTTTCATGAAATTCGGTATTTAAGAATTTTTCGAAAATCTGTCGAAAAACTATAGTTTTAATGAAATATTACAATAATAACGCGTGCCCTACACAAAGTCCTATGTACATTTGTGATAATATCTCTCGGAATTCTTCTTAGAATAAGAAACGTTTCACGCAAACTTCGTAGAGAAAATCAAAACAAGCATTTTACGTTCAATAACTTTTTTCCCAAAAATCGTGACATTTATGAGATAATGTGGAAAATTACGGTAGAGCCGGACAGGCCACAGATGACAACATAACACGGTGCATGCGTTTTGCTTGTTGGATAACTAAGGATATAAACACACATTCAGAATATGTAATACTTATTGTTTTTCCACGGCAACAATGGTGTTACGTTATTGTCATTGTTACGTTATACGTGCACTGCCTGTTTTGTTACTGTACATACGAAATACGACAACTGAAAACATACTTGTAAATAACAATAAGTTTAACTGTCTATGTTTTTATTAATATTCATATTGTATATATTTCACTTGTTATTTTGTCTTAAACACGTGCAAGCTGCACTTTCTAGTGACGATAAACATTATTGTTTAATATATATTTCCTTTTGCATCTGGTTCTCCCTGATGATGGCCCAGAACATCCGAAACATGTATGATGTAATATGTAATAGTAAGGTGTAATAATAATAATAATAATATATGCCGATTGACTGTAAGTGCATTTTGTTGGGCTCATATTATTAATTCATGACATATGAGTTGACAGACTTTAAGGCAAGTTTAGGCAATAAACCACATTATTTTTCCCCCCCACGATGCAACAGCCCCCAGTGGGCCAGGGCGTCCTTATTATCGAGGCTTCACGATCACACTGAGACACACCACACTCGGTAGGGGTCCTCTGGACGGGTGATCAGCCCGGCGTAGGGGCCTCTAACTGCACAACACGCAACACTCACAGTAGATAGACATCCATGCCAGCGGCGGGATTCGAAACCCCCAAGCGATCGGCCGCAGACCCACGCCTTAGACCGCGCGGCCACTGGGACCGGCAGTCCACACTAT
>Ga0123354_10022112_pt1 | contig 10026 bp, 3 predicted proteins | sample TergutLab28metaG_2_FD_97872 | JGI IMG/M metagenome (GOLD analysis project Ga0123354, IMG submission 97872) | Labiotermes labralis P4 segment gut microbial communities from Petit-Saut dam, French Guiana - Lab288 P4 | ecosystem: Host-associated > Arthropoda: Insects > Digestive system > Gut ...
CCATACTTTCGGATGAAAACCTGATGATGGCCACAATAGGCCGAAACATGTAGTTACTATCATCCTTTATTAAACATCTTTTTAAATATTGTTGTGTTATTGACTGATACCTACACCTATTGTTTATATACACACAACGGGGATGGCTCATTTTAGAATAACAATACAGACCACAGAATGTGAGATTATCACTGCCCGGGGTGAGGGGCGAAAGGCTTTTCTGTCTCGGTGCGGTGGACTGCTAGCTATGGTGGACTACAGAGCTGTTATTGTTAGGAACGACAGACAGTTCTATTGTTACACTCAGACTGAAACATAAACTGCGTTGGGTAGAGCGTAGTGTCTGAAAGCAGAGTGTGAATGTTTTCAGAATGAGTAATACTAACTCTTCATTTACCACAAAGCTTTGCGCATGCGTATCTATGGCTTTCGTAGCCATAGGTCGTCTCGTAGTCTGCGGACAGTACACGGTCCGCCTTCTGGTTATGCTATACGAAGCTTGTGCTAAATCCTTAACCAAATATACAAAATAAAAGGATTATTGTTGACGCAGAAGGAGTAGGTTACTGTAATAGTTGCTTCATTGAACTGAAATTGGTGAGAATTTTATTTAAATTTTGTGTTCTTCCATAGCTTGGCAAATTAATCCAGAAAACCAACTCCTTTTTTCCCCTTCTTACTTTATCTACCTAACTACACGGTAAAACCTTTAACATTGATCTGCCTTTAATCTCGTCTCATACATAACGCAGTAGTGCAGTCGAAATTTCCCCTGGGAGTAATTTATCGCATTATTTAAATCTTAAGGACCTTACGTTTTATAAAGAAATGAAACAACTCTACAAAATCCCCAAAAGTTAGCATGTTCTTGAGATGTGTTTCACTGCTTGCACCCTAAACTCGTTACGTGTCTCTAAGCTATGACATAGATTCATTTTGCGCTGAGGTCCAGAACCTCTCTTCTCATACGTCCCTCTGCTTATGGTTGCTTGTGCCCCTAAGGGTGCTATATACCTCACCACGTGCGTCTGGTTATAATATCTAAATTAAAAACGTTCCTCATTTATCAGGCAAAATTGTTGCTTTATCCCAGTACTATACTATCACGCACTTTATTAAAATAATGGCCGATTTCCGCTTTTGGTAGGTTATACCTGAAAATGAAAATACAAGAGATAGTAAGAAAATGCATCATAATGCAGGCTTTCTTCTGCAAGGGGTTAGATCCTCCCGTTAACTCTAAACGTGCTCACGAATATTTCGTGAGTGATGAGACGCAATATGGATTAACACAGTGCAAGGAAGCAATATTTTGTTTAGTTTGTTTCATATGAAAATCATCTCTAGTCCTTCAGAGGGACTGGACTAAAAAAACTACTTTTTTGTATAATATATTATGCACCGTCAATACACAACATACATCAAACAAGATGCAATAATTAAATTGGGTAATATTTGGCTACATGTTTCGGCCGTGACCGGCCATCTTCAGGCCAACTAAGAACAACAGTTAAGGTACAGTAAAAATAGTACTCAATGGGATCCCATTTCGTTCAGATTAAACCTTGATAAAATTTGAAAATTATTACTTAAGTTTAAAACAGTGGAATATTATGGTAAAATGTTAAAAATAACCCTCATGTACTTAAGTAAGTTCTCCAGAATGGAGAAAAGAATGAAAGCTATTTTCCTCTGTTCCCATCTCTGATATGGTTGTTACGTTGATAAAGTGCCTCGTTCATTAATGCTGTGATGGTCAGTCAGTCGAAGGTCCAGTTCCAATGGTTAGTGTTGCAATTCACACCAACCTCAAAGTGACAGCTTTACTAGGCCTCTGTTGAACACGTGGCTGCGAGAATGCTTGTAGCTCCAAGCCCTGACATCCGTCGGTGGGCAGCAATATATCCCTCTCATGCAGAGAGCAGAGGCTAGAGACCAGGAATTTATCGGAGCCATTTCTAAGGCTTTGTTACCTTCGCAGATTAATATGTTTTGTTAGAGTCTGGATCGTATTAAACGATTCATACAATTGTCATCAGTGCCTGAGAAATTACGCAAGTAATATATCGGAATTTTTTCATCGTACCGCGTAGTTTTATAAACAAAATCGAAATCAAATTGAATTTCTAGTGTATTTGTGTGTGTTAGTGTAATAACACATTTTTGTTACAAGTATTTGAGTACTGAGCGCACAACGTAAATTACAGCGTAATAAATATACCGTCGATCAGCTTTTTTTTCTGGACATTAACCCGTAGCCTTCTGTGAACACAGTATTTGACGTGCGACTGGAAATTTTTTTCCCCAACTGAAAGTGTATGGACTTTTCAAGAAGAGACGCTACGCTGTTGAGTTAGTAACTTGTACGTGGGGACATTCTGAAGTGCGTGTGTGTTACACTTGGACAAACGTTGTGTTAAATGCTTGACAATTTGCATGCAAGAATCCGGCAGTAGCGTGCTCAAAATATGGGACCTCGCAAAAAATTCAGACAGCTTGTCTACCCTCGGATGCATATATTTAACTTTCAAACCATTAACTTACTATCTTCTACTGTAGTGAATAACAGATAAAAAAGGTTATGAAGAGAAAGATGGATTTTACTCGGATATTTACTTCCTTATCGTCCATGATTCTACCCAAAGGATTTGTCTCTTGTCTCAATTCTCCTTCTTTATTTTTCCTGTTCAGGTTTTTCTGCTTTCCACCCCTTTCTCGTTTGCCAGTACAGGCTGTTCATAAAATTGTTACAACTGTTAATTCATTTGAGGTATCTAAGTCAAAGAAACGCGTTAATTATACGTTTATATGTACTTCTTTTGCATTTAAGAATCCCGGCAGCAGGCCTGTTTAAATCGTTTGTATCTGCTATATCGCTGTATGTATACATACAACAGCTTGAGAACCGCAGAAAGAATTGTCATGAAATTCGATACCTGAGAAATTTGCCAAAAAATATCATATTTTTAAATGGTTCTATATACCGTATAATATTAACAGCCTCTTTACAAGAATATCTACGTGCGGCTCTGCTTGTTTGACCGTTCGCATCCATACACTTTGTGCACTTGTATATCCTGCCATGTCGTGTACCAACATAGAAACTTGGAAAATACAGTCAGGCGTTGAGCCAGTGAAATGCCAAGTCACACAATGACATGTTCCGGACTGAGATGTCTCGTTGTCGTGGTAACAGAGCTACAATTGAGGGCACTAGGAACGGCGCATCGGTTGTAGCAATTCTGTATGGAGAGCAGTCGGGATTTATTAACTCCGAAGTAATGTTACTTTGTATCACCTACTGTAATATTTAAACAAATCAGTATGCTGTCCACGCAGTATTATTTATGCACTTTGTATAATTTAGTGTAGAGTAATTATGTCCCTTAACAATGCTAACCATTGTCCTTTTAATGTGGGTTTTTAGGTGTTCTCTGTTAGGTAGGAACAATATTTCTAAATACTTTTTGTAATAAATTCGCCCTTCAGATTTATAACACGGCGTTCCTTGTGAGGATTGTATGTGTGAGAATAACAGCGTGGTCTAGAAGTAATAAGTCGGCTCGGTATTGCGACGCAAGAGGGGATTAGAAGTAAAAAAGGAAACTAAGATAGGTTCTCGTTCTCACGAAAGGAAGAATTTTTCTGCTGTAATGAAGACATGTTCTTTCCTACGCTATTCCAACTTTCCTTTTTTAAATCTCCAGAAGGGGACGGAATGGAAGATTTCCTACTTGCTTATGAAGAATTCTTGGAAACTTAAGAAACTCTTTCAACTTGTGTTTTTTTTATTCTCGCAACAGCAGCCATGACTTGATTAGCGGAAACCTTATAAAGAACTTAAGAATGTTATTGAATTTTGAACTTCAAACACTCGGACAGAGACTACAACGAAAATAAGTCCAACTGTTTCGCCTTAATTACCTACAGTTGTGCGGAGAATTCAGTGACGTTATTACAACTGGAGAATGTATGTAGTCAAGCAAACTATGTCAGTTAAGATGTTTTAATGACTATAAATAGAACTTATAGTCCTACCACACACACACACACACACACATATATATATATATATATATACATACATACATACACATATGTAGTAGGACCATAAGCTCTCTTGAAGAAAACCTGATGATGGCCAATAAGTGACGAAACATGTAGTTTTTCTAGTTATAGTCATTAAAACATCTTGATTGACATAGTTGTGTTTGACTACATAACCTCTCCAGTTTTCACACACACACACACACACACACACACACAACGGGGAATACACAATTCAAAGTTTCGACATTACTACAACTTTACCTTTGAATTTACGGTTCACTACAAAGGTCTGGGACGGCAAAAAGAGTAAAAGTAACGAAACTGTTCAACAACAATAATAAATACATAAATATATAATGGAATACTGCGTTCATTTATTCTTCAAGCGTCATCTTTGCAGTTTAGCGTACTTCAGTGCCTTTGGTAAAGCAATCTTGCTGCGACACATTGTCACCAAGTTGATACACGTATGTACAGGTAAAATTATACTTACAGTAACTGCCGTCTTGGGCCTGTCATATTGTTTATTTTTTTCGAATAGAAGATACAAAACTTTTAAAAAATGAATGATAGCCTTCTGCGAACTGAATCTGCTTTCAGCTTCGTCTTTACGGTAATGTCTGTTTGGTACTTTCGTTCCAAAATTCTTTACTCTCATCACATCATGTCATATTTTATCATTTTATTCCACTTGTTTAGCAAAGGTGATATGAACGTATGGGATTAGTTAGGTTTGTCTCCATTATTTGACATTATTTCCTTAGAAACGTCTAAAATTGTTACTGTTAACCCTTATGATTTTGCGCAATGAATTAACGTAATAAACATTTAGACTACTCATACGCAATTTATTGCTCTTATTTCTTCGTTTCATAATGAAAAAAGAATACAGGATGAGAGAAATGAATTGGATTTTTCTATCAACACAGTAACAAATGATTCGATTCTTACTGGAAGATAAAAGTTTATATTGACTTTTGGGAATCAATGACGTAGGAAACTTACCCAGATATATTCGGTTATTCATTTTGGAGAGTAACTGAGGCGCCTGCTGGCCGTGACGCACACATGACGCCAGTACAGTGTGCACGTGACAGATGGTATGTACGCCTCTCCCTCTTGACAGATGCACTGTAGTATACGCACTGCTTGACAAGTTTCCACTCGGGTGCAATAGTGGCTTGTGAGCTAGTGTGAATGTCCCTTCCGCTCCGGTGCAATACTACGTAATGGCTTGTGAGCTATTGTGAATGTCCCTTCCACTCGGGTGCAGTAGTGGCTTGTGAGCTAGTGTGGAGCTACTTACGCTGTGTAAAATAACGGCTTGTGAGCTAGTGGAGACCTACCGTTCTCTTGAGGGCCGTGGTGGCTTCTGAGTTAGTGTAGACGTAACTTCCGCTTAATAACCCACAATTATGGGATATGGGGAACTGGAGTAACGCGGAGGGAAGAAACGTTAGACAAACTGCTGTTGAAAATTGCCACATTGAGGACAAAACACAAGGAACTGAAAGAATAATGTTAAAAGGCCTAAATTTTGAGACTGTGACGGCGGTGACTACGAAGATTACCTTCTTGTGAGGTTGGACACATTTAGTTTGATATTAGGTTGGATCATTTCGGAGAAACACGAAGTTTGGCAAGTGACAAATAGGTTTTAATAATGCAAAAGAAGTAGACATGTTCATACATTAAATTCGACGTCCAGTTCGTTAAATCGAATACAGGTATTATATCTTAAAGAAATAAAGTAAGGTAAAAATTTCGGGAAATATATACCTTCCGATTTTGTGTAGCGTCTTTGATTTGGTATTTATTTATTGTAGACACAAACATATGTTGCGAATCTGATTAGAATTACCTATACCGAGTGGAATAACGACATATTTAATTGATGTAAAATAATGAAATGTAAGTAATGTCACTGTGTGCATACGAAAGTGCATGTTTGTGTGCGCGTTTATTAGGCATCAGAAGCTGTAGGTACGAACTGGATGAAGTGTGAACGTAGACTTGAGTCTTCATTCACCGAGCTGTGAGAATCTCAACCCTCTCATTGATAAAGCACCGCAGCAAATCCCTAATTGTTGTGACATGTGTTTCATACTGGATCTAAATGATAAGAACAGTGTATTGCCTGACATTGCCTATTACACTTCTCCCAATTAGAAGTTAATCGAAATTTTGGATCGGTTTGCGACAAATACCCGCGAAGGCAGTCGCACGGAAGTGCACTGTCTCGCGGTGTCTTCTTTTTTACATCACATTTTTACAAATAAAGTGTTTGTGTAGGTATAAAGTGTTCATCAGAACACTACTACCAAATTTACGGTAAGCTTACAAATACAAATCTGGCATGACATCTTATCAAAATTTTGTGAAGTTTTTAAGGTTAGCTTCGGCTTAGAAACTGAAATGTATTATTTTAGTCAATAATATCTTTAACTTTGTACATTGTGAATTATTGATATCAAAAATTGTACGCACCCTCGGCTATCTACAAGTTTTAAGAAAGCTAACCAGACACGGCATACTTCAACGTGTCACCTTCTTTTCTTTACGACAGGATAGTGAAGTAAGTATGTGGTGGTTAGTAACCAAAGTCGTCACTGTGGCACAATCAGTTTCTACATTATTTCTGCCGTCTCATCATTCATTCTGTAATATGTCTTAAGACAGCCCCATATCCTCTTCCAAAGCCAGGTAACCATAGTGCTGTCTCTTCCAATTGCTAATAACCTCGCTTTCCCTTAAGGTCATCCAGTAGCTGGTTATGTCTTCTTCTTCTTCTTCTTCTTCTTCTTCTCATCTGCCCGTCACATCTGTCCTTTCTTCTATCTTCCCCTCAATAACGTGTTTTAGAAGGCAGTTCCTAGGCAAGATGTGTTAGCCTTCATTATTTTTATTGTTTATAGGATATTCCTCTTTTCCATGACTCTGTAAATATTTTAAATTTCTCACTCGATCGGTCCAACTGATCTCCATCCTTCTCCTGCACCACGTTTCAAGACTTTCCAGGCAATTCTGATCTTTCTTCCGAAGTGACCAAGTTTCGGCACCATACCAATGTATATTCCAGATATAGCACTCCACTAGATTCTTTCTTAAATTTAAGTCCAATTTGCTGGTGAAGAGAGTATTGTTTTTGTTTAATGCTGCTTTTGCCATTGCAGTCCTGGACTTACTTTCAAGTGTACTGTGCCCTTTACCAAGTTTTAAGAATGGCTTGGGCAGAAGATGTGCAGATACGGCGGAGACTGTATGTGTGTATGTACACACTGTTTGTGTGTATGTACACACTGTTTGTGTGTATGTACACACTCACAAGGTTAGTTATTAGAATATGAGATATGTGCTTGGGTGGGAAAAATATTTCAATGTAGCTTGAAGTAGCATGACAAGTGACTCTTTGTAGGTTTAAGCTTGCATAACATAGGAAATATGGGCGATCTCTAAGGTCTTATGGCCTAGTCGATCTTCGTCTGAATTTATCGTTCCATGTTACCTTCGTTCCTCCTGTACGTCTCTGTCCCCCAGTCTGTAATTCTGTCGTCTTGTAGAGAGTCACTTTTAATCCATTCTTAAAATGCATTCATGCTATTTTTTGGTTTTCTTTCCTTGCTGATTTTATGGCTATTTATTTTTATGTTTTTGAATTGGTGTTAAGGTCTACCGCGATAATCACTTGATTTTAGGGAGGTGGTTTCTCGGAATCCTTGTTGTTCCGCAATCCTCTGGTATTTATTTTATTCGATATTATATCTTTATTTTGATTTTAAGTAGTCCGTGACTTACGCGTATGGAATTAAAATTACATATCTCTTCTTTCATATTATTATTCGCCTCTATATTGCACATATCATCACTGTTTCCTCGAAATGTTATTGCTTGGATTCCAGTAGTTGGTATTTTCAAGTAAAATTCCTTAGTTTTTTAAGTATTTTAGTAGATGTTTTAGTCCGTCCTCCGACGCAAAAAATAGATGATTGTCAGTGAGCAAAGGTAGTAAATTTCGACATTTTGCTGACCGTGCATCTCAGTATATTTATCGCAGTATTAACCAACTTGATGCACAAAACTCTGTTTTACAGTAAGTTTATTTCATGCCTCTACATGTTTCGAGCACATGTGCTCGAAACATGTAGAGGCATGAACTAAACTTATTGTAAAACAAAAATGTTGTGCATCAAGTTGGTTAATTACTGAGATAATAAAAAGGTAGTAAAGTTTTATGCGTCCATTTTTATTTGTTTAACAGTGGGAGAGTCGAGCTCTTGTGAACACGTTCGTGAACATTTGGCTTCCATTAGAGGCGGGGAATTTCTCGAATAGTTTAGCTGCCAACAGCTTTTCAATTTGGACTCTGTTCCACGGGTTTAGTTCAAAACCCTAAATGCTGTGTCAGAGGCAAGCTTTGTGCCGTGCGGGTGTTCGATGTTGGAAGAGCGTGTTGTGATTTTACAGCGCCGTGTCGTGCTCCATATGGAAACACTGGGCGAGGTCACCAGAAGATGGCGGATTAAGTCCGGTTGGGTGAGTCTTTGATTCTCTTGCGTGTCTTCTGTACGGTTCAACGGCTAATAAAAAAAGAGTGTTGCTCGGTATCCTCCAGACATCTTTGGAAAGTGAAACATGTCTACAAGACAAACTTAGTTTCGAGGGTTTAGAATTACTGAATGTTTTTATGTATATCTTGTAAAGGCGTTACTTTACCACATAATGTCTACCGTATTTTACTTGGCTTTTGTTTCTTTCGTTGAATACTGGCCATGTCTTCTGTAGCAAACAGTATCTTGCAGTGTGGGTTGCATAAACATCACGTCTTCATTGTATATTATCAAACAGCGATGTTTTTTTACGGCGCTAGCAAAAGTTTTCACACAGAATGCCACAGAATAAAAATAAAGTAATTTTAGGAACTTTAAGTGGATTAAGTTTCTGAACAGCGCTTTTTGACAGCTGATTTCACTTTTACTTTGGGGAGTGGCTTTGCTAAAGTATGCAGGCAATTCGTTTATGATTTTTATATCTGTCCACAGTCGTTCCCGTCTTTCGGCTCGCCGTTATCTGCTGTGTGATAGGCACGTATATTTTAAGAGGTGCGATTCGACGTCGTCTTTGTTAACCCCTGCCTGATTTGTAAAATATTAATTGCTGCTTGTCGAAAGGCCTGTCAGATCTTTCACCTTAACGTAGATATTAGAAGAGTAAGCTGTAAAGATTCATCATCATCATCATCATAAACATCAAGGATTGGAACTTTTGATCCGCTCTGTCTCCAGAGTTACAGCTGCTCGCGCCAACGCTTCTTTGGTCTTCCAATTGTTCTCCTTCCTTGTGGTCTCTAGTGGTATGATTTTAAAGGGACTCGGTTTTGTGGCATTCTTTGCAATTGTGAAAGCCAGTTCAGTCTCTATTCATCTCTCTTGTCTAGTATGCCTGTAATCCGTAGTTTGCGGCGTATGTGGTCATTTGTTTTGTTGTCATAAAGGGTGTAGCCTGCCAGAGGTCTCAGTAACTTCAATTCTGCCGCTTCAATTCTTCGTCTTTGTATGGCTGTTAGAGTCAGTTTTCTGACCCAAATAAAAATGTAGGTAAAACTAGTGTGTTGTATATTTTCAAAACAGGTAAAGATTATTTACGTTAAACTGGGCTTACAAAATGCAAGAAGGTGTGATGTAACAGATTAGTTAGTAATAAGTACAGTATAGTACAGTAAAGGCCTTAAATCCCAATGGTTTGTCGTCTGCTCGTGCTGTATGCAGAATAATGGTAACTGTTGTGAAATTTATATTAATATATCTCACCGTGCGCCATGACTTCCTATATAAGTTCATCCGTTGGTGTGTTTCGCAAGTACCATACCTCTAATTATTTTCTGAATAAATGAAATCCCCCCCCCCCCCCCCCTCCCTTGGGGGCTTTTTCCTCAAGGGGGGCTTTTATGGACACCGCCCCCCCCCGCATTTTGCCAGG
>Ga0123354_10022113_pt1 | contig 10026 bp, 9 predicted proteins | sample TergutLab28metaG_2_FD_97872 | JGI IMG/M metagenome (GOLD analysis project Ga0123354, IMG submission 97872) | Labiotermes labralis P4 segment gut microbial communities from Petit-Saut dam, French Guiana - Lab288 P4 | ecosystem: Host-associated > Arthropoda: Insects > Digestive system > Gut ...
CCCACATCCCACCTCCTGGAGATCCGTCCTAATATTATCCACCCATCTACGCCTAGGTCTCCCCAGTGGTCTCCTTCCCTCCGGTTTCCCCACCAAGACCCTATACACCCCCCTCTCCTCACCTATATGCGCCACATGCCCAGCCCATCTCATTCTTCTCGATTTTATCACCCGCACAATATTGGGTGAGGAGTACAAACCATTTAGCTCCTCGTTATGCAATCTCCTCCATTCCCCCGTTACGCCATCCCTCCTAGGTCCAAACATTCTCCTCAACACCATGTTCTCAAACACCCTCAGCTTCCTTTCCTCCTGCAATGTCAACGACCAAGTTTCCCATCCATAAAAAACAACGGGAAAAATTATAGTTCTATATATCTTGATATTTAAATTTTTGGATAGCAACCTGGAAGACAAAAGATTCTGCACGGAATGCAGCCACTAATTTTTCAAATTTATTTTTTGAATAAAACTCTACATGTTTCGGACAGTTCCTCTGTCCGTCATCAGGAGTTTTGCACTGCGAGCAGGAGCAGGACGGAACTGCAGTTCCGTCCTGCTCCTGCTCACAAGCTGTCAGCAAACCTTGCGTGACATATACCATTGCTGTGTGTACAGTGAAAAACTCCTGCTGATGGACAGAGGAACTGTCCGAAACACGTAGAGTTTTATTCCAAAAATAAATTTGAGAAATTAGTGCATCTAGTTCGTTTTATTATAAGAATATATCACGATGCACTGTCACCTGAACGTTAAATTTGGCGTTACTTTACAATGTTGTAACATAATATATCCATAAAGGTTTTAAGTGGCTATAGCAATTAACTGAAACATGTATACACATTCCTCAGGTATACGTTACATAACCGTATTGTCTAATAATGTATATTTGCTGAATTATAAATTCAGTTGTAAATTTTGTATTGCTTTCCTACATGTCATGATATGGTAGAGTCGGATTCTTTTAACGTAACTCGACTGATGCAGTTGCGTACGCAACCACACTCCACTCCCTGTCGCATCTTCAGTTCGGGGTGCAAGTACGGGGCCCGTGTCTTTCATTAGCTATACACGTTCTGTAGAGAGACTAAGACAGCGTAAAATAGGAAATGAATTTTAACGATTATTAAAGAGCGGGGTTGCTTCATCACCTTACGTAATTATAGGTGTGATAATTGCTAGCTTGGTGACGTCTGAGTGCATCTAACAAAGAAATAACTTTATTCTCGAGGACGGTTCTCCTGAGTTGCTAGCGACGCTCCTTGCATCTCTGTCCGAATGGATGCAGTGCTAGAAACATGGCGCTGGCCTTATTTTGGTGTTGTTGTTGTTGTTGTTGTTGTGAGGCAACAGGTACCTGCAATAAAGATGGATACACCGTACAGTCCGGAACTAAGCTCTTTGACCGCAGAACCTGGAGAAATTTAGTGGAAATGTCAGTTGGGTGGGTCTGCGTCGCTTGCCTTACACCAACGTAAAGATGGTCCCAACATGTACCAGCTTGCTATTCACCCATAGTCTCTTGCTTGGTTCCTGGGTCTTGTTAAGAAATGGTGTGGTTTTGAAAAACATGTGAGAATGGTTTAGGAACGACATTACCCTGCAATATTAGTCTTTTTATTCTTGCATTTTTTCAGAGGAATTGTCAAACAAAAATCAGCCAAAAGATCCCAACTAATCATTCTTCTTGTCATGAAGAAACTTGGCTCAGTGCCTTATCACAATATTATTTGGTGAAAACTTATGTTTTCCCTTGTTCCTTCTTTTCTGGGTATACGCGAATTTAAAATTTAGCAAATTTTTATGCCCCGGGGCATTTCGTAGCTTGTTTTGCGTGTGGCCGATTAAAGCAGAAAATTTTTAAAAATTTCGCGTTATTGAAAGCCTTTTGATTTACTATTCTTCTTTTGCTTTAGGATAAACATTTTCTGAATTGCTCAACAAATTCGTCACTACACGCCACAATTTAAGAGCAAAGGGGCAAAACTCTGAAGAAAGAAGAGAAAAGCAATTTTGTGAAGAAATTTTGTGTTTGATGTAACATTCAGGAATCTGAACAGCTCAAAAGCCTAATTGCCTGACGGCAATGATGTTGACAATAATGATGATAATGATTTTATCATATTTTAATAGCATCTGGCCACACAGACCATTGGTTCTTAGGGCATGTTCTAAATTATGTACCGTACATGTACGGGAAGGCAGCAATATCCAGTGCCAAACCACCACAGAAGGTAGGCGTGTGTTTGAGTGGAAATATATCTTCAGTTATTCCTAGCCTCAGGCTACAGTCGCTTTGTCCCATGGGTAAGAGCACAGGGTGCATGGTGTTTAAAAGAATTAGTGTGGCCGGGGCTAGTCTGTAAGCGTCGAAAGAGGGAAAAATTAGTCTACTGATTTATAAACCTAGGCCTAGCTAGATCATAGATCTGTGATTGACACAAGAGATTAAAAGGCAAATGACGTCTTCAGTTGATACCGCCTACCAATGATGATCGTGACCTGAGTGTAACACGGGTTGCGTTTGTTACAGAAGACAGGCGCTGTTAGCCGCGCAGAGGCACCAAGACGAGCAGCGCCTAGCAGAGCACCACGGGGGCAGCAAGCATGCCAGGGGGCCTACGTCCGTGCCTGCCGACACACCACACCACCATCATCGCGCAGGGGATCCTGACGAAGAAAAATTGTTGGACGTAGTGGGCACGTCGGACCTTCCTTTGCACCCTCATCTACCACACCACCTGTCAACACACCACCACCACCCCCACCCAGGTGAACAGCTGTCCGTTTTATAGTCTTTATGTTGTGCGTTACGTGGTCGTCACTTTTCATAGCAATACCTACCACGTAGGGATTTAAATTCACTCCGCCTGAGACAGTTTTCGAACAACACATATGTAATTGCTCTTGGCAATGAGATGGCCAGGAAAGGTAGCGCGCAGCAGGCGACGAGGAATTTGAGTCGGGAAAGCTGGAAGGACGAAACCGCTTAACAGTATAAGTGTTTAATGAAACTTAGTGAGTATTGCAACTTGCTACGAGCCTAATGTTTAGAACCCTGTTGAGTGCAGGAGATTTTCTCTTCTCCACGTTCCTCCAAACCGGCCCTGGGGCTCACCAAGGCTACTGTACAATTGGTACATCTACGTGCATAATATTGCTCCTCCTCTGTACCTTTTATGGCATATTACATGGCGACCGTTACCTTAATTAGCAAAGATCTTAAAACACGGAATTTGTGGCGTTATTCCGAGGTTCGTGCAAAGTAGGGGAACACTTGATGTTATAAGGGAAATGATTCTGCTCCCATAGTTCGATAAATGTTAAGCTGTCTTCCCAAAAGCAGTCTACTGCTTCAGCCTTTATATCACCTCGCAGATGTTTGAAAATAAGTGTCTTTTGCCCAGGTATTTAATGTTCATTTTCTTCATAAGACCAATGTATCAAGTCCAAACAAAACTGTCTGAAACTGCATCCTTATGTTTCTCAGGAGTTCTTAGTAATCGGAAATGCAACGACCTACATAAAATACAGAATTACATAAATTTGCAAAAGTAATACAGCTTTCTTTATAACGGATGTTTAGGGCAACATATATATATATATATAACTTTTTTATTTATATGATTTTCGGGAAATGGTGCAGATCAGAAATATTCCTGGAACTGGTGACGCATTTCTTGTTTCGTTTCCGTGACTAGCGAATTAGAGCGGGTGTCCTGACCGGACGCCTGCGTTTCTTAGCGTGGTTTTCTTTGTCTGCAGCGGCCGCAGCTGCAAGCTCTGACACTCTGGCTGCAGAAGAAGCGATGCGACGTCGTCTCCAAGGGGCGCAGCCACAGGAGGACAGTGAGAGAGACGCCAACAGCGACAACAGTAGCTGTTCCGAGTCGGTAGGAGCTGGCAGCACCTCTACGACAGCCTTCAGACCCTCTGCCAGCGCGTCGCCGGGACTCAAGGACTCCCTGAGCTCTACTGCTGGACCTTCTGGCCAACAGCACTCTGCATCCAGTGACTACCCCTCGCCGAACATATCGGTCGGTCCACCCATCCATCCCCCTCCACACTTACTGCCATATCTGTACCCACACGGGCTGTATCCTGGTCCCTCGGGAGGGCACCCTCTTCTAGCACCAGGACCTCCTCTGTCCTTGTTCGCGGGAGCTGCGACAGGACATGGAGGTCCTGGCATGAATCCTAGCTTATTGTTCAACGCACAGCTGGCGTTAGCGGCCCAGCACCCTGCCCTCTTCAGTCATGCTGCCGCTTACACAGCTGCCGGTCTAACACACCCACACCATCCCCACCACATCACCGCTTCAGGGTCCCCAACAGGCGCGTTGCACCACCAGTTGAAGGCAGGGGCCCACCGGTTTACGCCTTATACCCTACCTGTTGTCCCTCCAACGTCGAACTCTCTACGAGGGTCGCCTCTAGGGTCTGCGTTTGAGACGGTGACACCAGGCTCGCTGCACAACAGTCACAGCAACGCTACACTGCCGAGTGCCGGCAGCCGGAGTCTGAGTAGAAGTCCCACACCTACCGGGAACAAGCCATCCATCACATCACCGCCACCCCCACCACTGTCAGGATCACCACCCTCTTCGGGGGATGTTAAACCCGCCATAGCGAATTCAACGCCCTCAACAGGGGGTAGTTCTACCACAGCCAGTGAACTCAAGAATATTGAAAAGATGGTTAATGGATTAGAAGTGAAACCGAATGGTAACAGTGAGCATGTGACGTCACCGACAAAGTGCAGTGACGACATAAAATGAGGGGAGTTGGAGGGGGGAGTTGTACTCCTTGGACGATAAGAAAGTTGACGTCACGTCATAATTCTCCCTCCTCTGTCTTTATTTTATTTCTGTTCTGGAAATAAAATAAAATAAAAAAAAGCAAACTATGTCGCTCGCTTCTAGATGGTCGTCATCGCAGCCATTTGCAGGCAGTGCAACACACTAAACAAGGGACTGTCAGCTGTGACGTATAAACATTAAATGCATATACGCGTAAGTAATGTCTGTAAATAGGTAAGACAAAACTTTAAAAAAAATCAGAAATAAAATATTATAAATTATGTACTATAGATTCAATTATGTGTAAAAGTACGCGCTGTTCGGTTTTTATTTATACCAAAGAGTATGTTTGTTTATATAACACAGAGTATGTTTTGTTTTGTCAGTCACCCATATCCAACCCCTACTCACTGCTAGCCCCTGTACGTTATGTGTATAGATAATTAATATAAGGTTAAAGCATAAACAAGAGGTACTTCTACAACCGGTAGTGTCTAATATCATGCTGTGGGGTACAGTTCTGCCGAAAGATTAACACATCAGTCTGCATGGTGACATACTCTACGTTTCCTGCCACTCTGTCTGCATGTCCAGCCGCCCAAATAAGAATATCTCAGCCGGTGGCTCACTGGAGAATATCAAACTTTTCCGGTTATTCCGTACTTTAAGAGAGAAAAACTAAAAATGTAATGTTTTTAACACCACAGATTCTTGAGTTAAAGTAAATATGAGTTCAGGCTTCACAATTAAGGCAATTCGTATGTGAAATTAGATAAATGAAGTTCGTATTTGACGGTAATAACATATTTGTGTTTATGAGAATCCCGTATTTGATTAAATCGTCAGCCCGCCCTACTGTTCGTTTATGTCCTTTTTCTATTAAATTGTGTTACAAAAAAGATGCAGTAGAATGGTTAGGTACAAATAAACTTTGTGCACTAAATATTTCGATTTCTGGCAATTTATCTGATACCCACAATATTTTTCCGATACACATAAGTTAATGAGATGGAAAATAGTTTTTTTCCCCCACTGTAACTAAAACTTAAAAAAATGAATTTTTACTATTTAGGGAATACAAAATTTATGTATGTTAGTTTTCTTTAAATTAACTGATGCATTAATTATGCAACAAACAACAGACGTAGCACCTGCCAACTTTTGCACGTGCTGAAGTGGCCTGACCTGCATAACGTCTTTTATCTCTCACGTCTCTCTGACTCTCTATGGCTGGCTAGAAATTACATGTAGAAATAAGCAGCAGACTTTTCTTTTTATAAGTGTGTAAACCGAATGGAACATGTAATTCGATCACAGAATCTAAACTTCGAGTTATTTAAATTCCAATTTCCGTCTACCTCCAGCTTCCGGGTTCTGTTCATGTACAGTTGTGGCTTTGACAATCATTTCTAGTGTCGTGCGGTTGCTCTTCCACATCACTGCAGTTACGTCTTAAAACTACAGTTCCTTCTCTTTGTACGTGTCAAACAAATATTATCGATTTTAGCACAATTAATGTTCCTTTTGGGACATTGTTTTCACAACTTCGCAAAACACATTAAAAAGTCACATAAAAGTTAGAGTTTTATATCGTATGTTTCTAAATATTTAGGTGCTGAATGAACAGAATTCTGTGTATTTGGACTAAATATTTAATAAGACAATTCCAGGTCTTTGTGGTGGTAGGTTTTATTATGCAAAAATCGATAAGAGCATATGGAATTGAAATTTTAATATTCTCATATCTACTTTGAAGTCTTATGGATGGAACTGTACTTTATGTACGAAGCGAGAACCTACAGGAAGGCGAAAAATGTTGTGTCTTTTAGAGACAAATACCAAGAAAAGTCCCATTTTTGTAACTATGATACTCTACAAAACTCTGTTCTTAAAACCTTGGAATCTCCCTTGCTGCAGCAGCCGAATTATGTAGAACAGAGAGTAAGGAAACGTCTTTGTAAAACTGTCTTCATTATCAACAGACTGTACATCAACTTGTATCTGTTTGTATGAATAGTGATGTAAATGAAAGTGATACACACACTGATTTTTTTTTAGTAAACAATCAATTGGAATTCACTTTGCACACTAATTGTTGTTATTTGTAGAAATACTGGGGGAAAATAACAACTGTTCTTTTGTGTTTGAGTCATTTTCTGGTCATTGTGTTTCCAGTGAGTCAATTTCGTTCCTTATAAGTGATGTAACATTGTCACAGTACGAAATTGTTCCTTACGTATGACTGAACTGAGCATGGAATGCTGTAGGAAGCTACACGTGATCTAGATTACTGTTGTACTGAGCAGTTTATGTGAGCAATACTGCACGTGGCCTTCGCTGTCCACATCGGACGTGGGCAAAACCTTGCATGGCTTCTGCGTACTGCACACATCAATTGTTTCATTGTCACATGTAGAAAGATGCTAGGCGCAAGGCTTACTTAATTAGTCTGCCAGTATTTTTTTTTTATTTATCTTAGTAATTAGCCAACTTGATGCACAAGATTTTGTTTTACAGTAAGTTTTATTTCATGCCTCGACATGTTTCGAGCACCATGTGCTCATCATCAGGAGGTCAAAATTGTATTATACAGCTTCTGGTATCATCACACCTGTAGGTGGCCTTCCCGTGCACCTGTGCACATGTAGAGGCATGAAATAAATTTATTGTAAAACAAAATCTTTTGCATCAAGTTGGTTAATTACTAAGATAAATTTACTGAGATGCACGGTCAGCAAAACATCAAAATTAGTCTGCCAGTAGTTTCGGTATATTTGGTAAAATTATTGCAAGGAGGTAAGTTTAATTTCACGGTTACTTTAAGCAGGATACTGTAGCAAAACGCAGAAAAGAGGCCTAAATACAGACACAAAATGTGATTTTATAAAGTCACTTTCTTTTTAGTTACAAATTATTGCTAGAATTGAGTTTCTGGCAACAGCGTTGCTGAAGATTCGAACGCCCCTGGAAGTTACGCCGTATCGACCTTTAAATATTTAGCAAATTTTCAAAGGAATCTGGCAGTATTTGACCCTGACAATAAAATCAACTCCCTCATCCGATACGTCGGTATTTATCAGTTGAAAATGGCGTGACAGTCTAGAAAAGTTGTCAAGTTTTGATGTTTTGGAAAATTTTTTAATTTATTTTCTTCTTGTAGGTCCAAAAATCTCTTACGAAAATTAGAGAAGGGTTTTTTTTTCTATTTAAATATCTTCCTTAATATATATTCATCCAACATTGCAATACAGACCTCAAATAAATGCGTGAGTACATTTTAATTCAAAAAGTGGTATTCTTATAAATTATCAACTAACAGAATGACATGAAGGTCGTTACAGAATATAAGACATACAAAGTTGAGTTTCCTGTAATGATAGCCTTCTTAATGTATATCCATGGTAGATTTCTTTATTTCCTACAGACAGGATAAATGGATAAATTTTACGGACGACTCAGAACTCTCCTCTGGTCTCACCGAATCGCAAGGAAGATAAGAGAGGCACTAACTTACAGAGACAAAGATCCAGATCCACTATCAAAATCACTCAGTTTGTGACGGTTTCTTTTTTTTAAGAAGACAAGCCACAAGGAAACTCTTCCTCTTACCTACTGCTAGGCTGATCAGTGCAGAAAATCATTAGTCTGTAATTAAAGGGAACGTGCTCAGAAATAACAACACCAAGACATATTCTAAATGAAAATAAACAATCTCGTATTGTTGCAATGAATATCTCGTCAACTGAAAATGACAAAAAAAACAAAAAACAAAAGAATCGTTGGTAATTACTATCAGAATGTGTTGAAAAAATCAAAACTAACACCCTTCGTGCTCATCATTTCACAGTGATTAAGGTGGTACTGCTGTCAAGCTTGTTTCAGTTTGAGGATTTTTAAAGCAAACAATTAGCAATAAAAAATATGAGATGGCATTTCTAGGCTAATGTCCAGTTATTGTGAAATAAATACTTGCGCTATGATTATGAAGTTTTATTTTTATTGTACTTTACCCTATAAATCTTGGGGGCCCAATCATTATAGTGAGTGGGCTACAGAACAGACAACTGAGGTATCAGGGTTCGATTTCCTGCAGAATAAAAATTTTTTATTTTCTCCGCAGACCCAAACTGGCGCCGAAACACTCTCTTATCCATTGGGTAATATGAACTGCTTCTCAGGTGTTAAATCGGCCGAAGCGTCAAGCTAGCCACCCACCTGCGTCTAGTGTGGAAGTTAAGAGCGCCTACATCTCTACTTCTCCTTTCCCACATGCCTGCACATCGATATGCTGAACTCACGTGCAGTCTAAGTGATTGCTTTATGTACTACCAACTTTAGCGTTCAAACATGCACCGTTCTGTCCATGGAGGGCGGTTACGTGTTTTTTTAATGGATCTCAGGATAAAAAAATTTCATTTACTGCTTTTTAAAGCCGAGTAGTAGTGTGTTTACTGCACGGTACGGACTGACCTGTAAATATAATTCAGTGTTTACTACACGGTACGGACTGACCTATAAATATAATTCAGGTTATTCTCGGTCTTTGAAGTGTTAACTGAACCCAGGGACATATTCCCTTACCTGTTACGTTTAGGACAAGCGAGAATCTGTGACGGCATCCGAAAGTATAAAATCACATATAAAGTTGGAACCGAAAGCGGACAACTGCGACAACCCTGGTGATGAGGTAAGTCTTCTTGGAAGACTAAATTTCCTTGTTGTAGGGTGCAGTATAAATACCAGTTCAGGTCTGCCCATGCAAAAGGACAACACCGTTTCTAACAACTTTTATCTAATGTCCATAGGAACAACTTTATTTCATGAAAGAAGTGTACAGCTGTGACAATTTTGTACGAGGCAAAGTGAATGAATACACTTTGTTCTTATTTTGTTTCAGCAGCAAAGAAATTACGTCTGCATGCCTGCAATAACAATGCCTAATGGTGAGTTAATTTCAGTCAGAAAACACGACTATAATTGTATGCTAGATGATGGTATTTATTAGCAAAGTAAATAACTACATGTTTCGGCCTAAAGCGGCCATCTTCAGGTTATCACAATTATAATTTTGCTCAAAGAGTGTCATATATATATATGTATGTGTATTGTAATTGTGATAACCTGAAGATGGCCGCTTTAGGCCGAAACATGTAGTTATTTACTTTGCTAATAAATACCATCATCTAGCATACAATTATAGTTGTGTTTTCTGACTGAAATTAACTCA
>Ga0123354_10022114_pt1 | contig 10026 bp, 9 predicted proteins | sample TergutLab28metaG_2_FD_97872 | JGI IMG/M metagenome (GOLD analysis project Ga0123354, IMG submission 97872) | Labiotermes labralis P4 segment gut microbial communities from Petit-Saut dam, French Guiana - Lab288 P4 | ecosystem: Host-associated > Arthropoda: Insects > Digestive system > Gut ...
AACCTGTGTCGAGATGGCCGGTCGCAGGACCTTCCGAGTACTGACTTCTAGCCAGCAGTCCGGCATCTAAAGTACAAAAAAAAAACAGCAATGCACACACAGTACAACAAATACATATAAGATGACAACAATATACACAAGACAACTACAACAATACACACGGTCAACCAACAACAATTACACACAAGACAACTTAAAACTAGCAACAATTCATACTTTATACAAAGGTCAGCCAAAACTGCAGCAGGTCTGCAAATCGTTAACATAATATTGTTCATTAACTCTTTAAACGCCGAGTTAAATCCCGTCTGCCATTTACTGGCATTATTAGGAACTCACCATATTCTCCACGTTAGCAGGATAAGGGTTAAAGCATTCACATCTGTCAACTGAACTGTTTTTCTGAATGTTTCATAAAACACTGAACTCATGTATAAAACGCACTATTTCTTCTATCTTATTACCTTTAGGATGTTATGCCATGTTTAGAGAGACACTTTGGGTCGCAATAGGATATCTCAGCTGTTAGTGCCCCTGACGCTACTGGCTGAACAACCGAGTCCCTGCAGGATTGAAAGCTATTTCTATACTTGAAATTCTACATACCGGCTCTGGAGCCTATCAAGCCTATCAAGGCTATCAGGACACCTAGATCTGTGTTTACCCTGGGGTAAATTGGACAATTAGAGCCCTTTGCCACCCTCCAAATAATGTCTTGGTTTAAAATGAGCCGACCTATGCCTTCATTTCCCACCTACCTTCGTGGGTTGCACAGGAGCCGGAGTAGCGTAGTCGGTGGGTTACGGGCTGGACACTCCGGAGTTCGAAGGATAATAATGTTTTCTCTTCTTCAACCTGTTCAGACCGACTATGGGGCTCATCCAACCACCTATTCAATGTGTATCGGGCTTTTTCCTTGGGGTAAATGGCGACAGTATTAAGTTAACCACTCACCTCCATCTACTGCCTAGCTTCATGAGTGGGACTGTACCTCTGTTTATATTCCTTCATGGCGTGGACAGAACAAATTTTAATTTTACCTTTTCAACTTCATGTCTTACACAGTGTAAACTTCGTCGTAAAAATTTTATTCAGTTTTCGTTTTCAACCTTGTTCTCTTAGGTATGGGGGTGGGAAAAAAATGCATACATGCGTACGTACTGGGTTGGTACGTTTACATGCTGTCATAAGGGGGGTAACAAATGTGAAAGACAACCTTCTTTTATTATTTGTATCATAAAACACAGAACATTGAAAATTAAGATCGAATATTAAAATAAAAAAAATAATCAAAAGGTTGTTAAAAGTTATTCTAAAATTAGTACTTTTCGTGTGTCTAAGAAAAATTTTCTTGTCTTTTGCATACAGCTTTGATCCATACTGCTAGCAGTACCCCCCCACAATATCGTTCTGATCCGTGCTTATAAACATTGCCAACCACAACACAGCTCTGACTTCTACCAATGAGATTCTCCTTCAGCAAGACATTTACAGCACTCCCCACAACAGACCTGACCCTTCCTTAGAACACTTTCCCACTACAATACAATTCTGACCACTGCCAGTGACAACATGAAATAACAATACGGTGAAAACATTCCCGTGCTTATAACACTTCCCCACTAATACAGCTCTTATCCGTGGTGATAACACTTCCCCGATTCAATAGAGCTTACAGCTTCGATGCGTGCTAATAACACTTCCACTCTCAGAACAACAGAGGCGTGCTACATTTATTACTCATTGAAATTTACACAAACACACTTTGTTCGTTCGTCTGCTATTAATTACATATACAGGGTGAGCATAAAGTCTTCCCCTGATTACAAACATTTATTACAAGAAAACTTCGTGGAATACAAACTTATTTTTTACAATTACTTAAGTTAGTTTCTAAAATTTTGTGTCATGTGTTTATTGTAACATTTGGTTTTTGGATGCAACATTTCCAAACAGGTGGATTAGGAGAGATGGTCCGACACCCTGGCCACCACGATCGCCGGATATCACCCCTCTTGACTTCTTTTTATGGGGGTATGTTAAGGACGAAGTGTTTTCGACATCAGTTCCAGATATTACAAATTTGAAGGCAAGAATAACAGACGCTTTTGCTACAATAACTGAACACATGTTGGAGAACATGTGGAGAGAAATTGATTATCGATTAGACGTTCTCAGTGCAACAAAAGGAGCACATCTTGAATTGTGTTGTAAAAAACTTCTTGAGTTACATTTCGAAAAAAAAAAAGTTTGTATCCCACGTACAGTAGTTTTCTTGTAATAAATGTTTGTAATCAGGGAAAGACTTTATGCTCACCCTGTATATGCTTTGTGGAATCTCTTTCAATATGTAGCAGCGTATGACGACTAAAACCGTAACAAACGTCACCCATAACATAGTCTGTCATCTTCCACAGACAATAATTTATCATTCATTAATCACAACCGGACAGCCCACACCACCTGCATTTCCTTGCTGAACACCTCAAACTGCACTTCCCACACCTCAGTTCCTCTCCTTGCTCCACACCTCAGACTGCATTTCCCTCACCCCGACTCCTTTCCTTGTTGCACACCTCAAACTGTACTTCCCACATCTCAACTACTTTTCTTGCTGAACACCTCAAATTGCACTTCCCACACCTCAGTTCTTCTCCTTGCTGCACACCTCAGACTGCATTTCCCTCACCCCGACTCCTTTCCTTGTTGCACACCTCAAACTGTACTTCCCACATCTCAACTACTTTTCTTGCTGCACGCCTCAAACTGCACTTCCCACACCTCAGTTCTTCTCCTTGCTGCACACCTCAGACTGCATTTACCTCACCCCGACTCCTTTCCTTGCTGCACACCTCAAACTGCACTTCCCACATCTCAACTACTTTTCTTGCTGCACGCCTCAAACTGCACTTCCCACACTTCAGTTCCTCTCCTTGCTGCACACCTCAGACTGCATTTCCCTCACCCCGACTCCTCTCCTTGCTGCACACCTCAAATTGAACTTTCCACATTTCTAACTTTTTCACTTTCTGACGTTTTGCTTTGCCTCCAACCAATATTTATAAGAATCAGCTTTTATGTTCAGAAAAACGCAACTGATAAAATGTAATAAATTCTCTATATTTCTACCACACATTTCGGACTATTTGATTGGCCATCATTAGTTAGTAGTATAGTGTACACAGAAGATAAAATTATTGTTTAGAAGCAGGATATCAGAACCTGTCTGCGAACCTTCAGAACGTTAACGCTTGTTTTAATCTCTAACACATATAACGTCAATCACTAAAACAAATTCTCACACATAAACAAAATATTACACGTCAGTCGTGAACACAACATTTTATTTATATACAGTGGTATATATGTCAGGGCGACATGTTTCGACCTAGTAGGTCATCCTCAGGCCCTCCAAGAACACAGATCTAAGTGTTGTTTAGTTTTTCTGCATTATGGGATCCCATAATGCAGAGAAACTAAACAACGCTTAGTTCTGTGTTCTTGGAGGGCCTGAGGATGACCTAGGTCGAAACATGTAGCCCTGACATATATATATATATACACCATTGTATATAAATAAAATGTTGTGTTAACGACTGACGTGCAGTATTTTATTTGTATGTTGTAACACTTCGGGATGGAAAACTTTAAATTCTCACACTTTTCTCTTATTTTTGCTCTATCTTTTCACAGTATTTGTAACAATAAATTCTGCAGCCTATTCCACCACTTGCAGCACAAGTCCTCATTACGACCACATCGGGTATCTCACTCAAGAGTGGAAACCCATTAGGATAAGCACGAATTTAGTTACCGCTAGAAGGTTATCGTACCACAGGCACTTAACACTTCCTTTTTTTCACTGTTTAGTCACTTTTCCGCTCAAAACCGTAAATATGAAGAATAAGAGCGAGAGAGAGAGAGAGAGAGAAAGAAAGAAAGAAAGAAAGAAGGAAGGAAAGAAAGAAAGAAAGGAAGTCTTTACAAGTGAGGTTCAGCCAAAGTTTAGTGCCGCTCATTTTTCATTTCGTACTATTTACGATTGGACATGCGAACATTTTACAGAATATTATGACGACACTGCTTAAGCCACACGTATGTTTAGTCTAGTCCTCATCTTATCAACAGCCTTCTTCAGCCTTTAAATAAGACCATATACCCCAGTCATGGTGGCCGAGAACGGATTGGGACTTGGGTGAAAATTTTTCTCAGGCCCTCCAGCAAGGGCAGACTGGCTGAAAATCTTTACACTAAATCGGAAAGATTGACTTTTAGTTGCAGATTGACGTAGGGTCGGTCTAAAGTTCTAATTTGTACAACTGACAAATAAGGACACTACCGAGAAAGACAAAAACATATGCAATATAATCAGGCCCCGGGCCTCCTTCCGAAATTCCGGGCCCTGTTAATTTGTACAAGCTTCCTCCTCCCTCCTTCTTCTAGTCGGCACTCTGTCCGGTAAAAGTTGTCCTTACTCTGAAACTGCTGGTGCAATGCGTTTTTGCAGTGCCTCACCATTGGCGATATGGGGTCGTCGCAAGCTGTTGTCAATGGGTCAGAGACGTAAAAATGTGATGATGTGGGGGTTGAAAAACTGCAGGGTGAATGCGGCAGCACTTTTGCAATGGCCTGCAAGAGGCATACCCTTTTATGTGTCCTTGCTTTGTCGCGGAAGAACAACAATTCTCTCATTTTTCTCCTGCGTCTACCTCGAAGAAGGTGAGCATTCAGAGACATTAAGGTAAGGGTCGTCAACTCGCAGCTCCCCGGATTGTGTTCCGTGGCCTGCGGTCACACCTGTGTATTATGTATAAAATATAAGAATTACACAATAATTTAGGTTGTTATTTTTCCACGTGCGCCCTGCAAATCAGTTCAAAATATGGGGTGTATTCTTTGCCATAAGAAGTTTGGATGCCCATGTTCCAATGTTTTGTTATAGCTGTCAGTTTACACCCCACACAAGTTTACGTGTCGTCGCGACCATTAAAGAATTTGGATGGATTCTGCTACCGCACAAACCCTACAGTCCTGTCGCCACATCCGCAGATTTCAACTGTTTGGTCTTTTGAGAGACAAACTGGGAGAATATCATTATGCCGTTTTCTAGGCACTCCAGAACGCTTAGCGTCAGTCGCTGCTGAAGTTAGAAAAAAAACTTTTTAGGTGTTTTCACAAAATTGCGAAAAGCGACTGTTAGCTTCCTTATGTCTGTCCGTCCGTCTGTCCGCATAGAACAACTCGGCTCCCACTGGCAAGATTTGCATGAAATTTGGTATTCGAGTGTTTTTAAAAAATCTATCAAGAAAATTAAATTTTCATGAAAATCGTATAAGAACAACGGGTACTTTACATGACGACCAACATATTTTTTTAATAATATCTCTCTCAGTTCTTCTTTGAATGAGAAATGTTTCAGACAAAAGTTTCAGAGGAAATCAAAACACCCAATTTTGTTCAAAAACCTTCCTCTAAAATCGTGCCGTTTATGAGATAATGTGAAAAATTATTGTACAGCAGGTCAGGCCACAGGAGACATGGGGCATGTGCATTGCCACACTGGATACCTAACGTTACACACACACACACACACACACCACACATACACACACACACCACATACACACATACACACACACACACACCACTCACATACACACACACACACCACACACACCACACACACACACACAAAATATGTAATACTTATTGCTTCTCCACTGCAACAATTGTTGCAAGAACGCGCCTCCATATTACACTCCACCTACATTACCTGTCTTGTTTGAGAATGAATTTCGTCCTTTTCTGCAAAGGTTTAAGGCGACTCTTGGCAAAGATGAAGAATAAAATATTTAAAATTAAGTGTGCTTTCCAGAATGTTTTGCTAAACGTGTGTGAAATATTCACAATTCTAACCTGTAAATAGTGCGAAATGAGGAATTTAAGACAGTACTTTCTAAAATTCGTGTGAAAATACTTCATTAAATATAGGCCTAGTTGCTGTGAAAATTTTAAATAATGTAAAAATGTTCAAATTGATGGTTTATAATTGCTAGGCATTTCACCAACTTCCTAACAAGGCTATGAACAACACTTTTTTGCATTGTTGCCGCAATTCTTTCGTACTTGAGAGACTGAAGAAGTTTTTCAAGCTGAGACCCTAACGTCTTGTTTGCAGCTTTGATTTCTTCTGCTGTAATTTGACCATTACCCGGAAATTTATAGCCTTAAATATTCGTTAGTAATTTTAGCTTGCAAGAGATGTGCTCGTAATCGCGAATTTCTCTTCACCTACATTAATTAACCGTACATACGTACCTGTAGCAGACAGGTGTAATTCTACTACCTATTCCAAGTAACTTGGTACTGTCTAAGCAGGTTACTGTAGAAAACTCTAAACAGATTATTGTAGTAATCCGTACGCACATTATTGTAGTTACCTTCTAAACAGATTGTTGAATATTTATTTCTAAGCAGATTATTGTAGTATCCACTAAACAAATTACTGTAATAGTACTGTAGTAATCTTTCAACAGTTTGCTGTAGTAATCTCCAAACAGATACTTCAGCATTTTCATTCTGTAGCGCAACAGCCGAAGTGGGACCTAGATCACACACACAATTAGACGGACACACGCGGTAGGAATCTTCTCATCGAGTGCCCCAGCTCATCGCAGAGGCCACTACCTACACAAAAAACACCAGGGACGAACATCCATGCCCTCAACGGGATTCGAACCCGCAATTCCAACAATCGAGCTGCAGCGGATCTAGACCGCACGGTCACAGGGATATTTTATTAATTTCTAACCATTTTGTTGTTGTAACCTGTAGGAGGACTATTACGGTAATACACGGGCAGAAAGCTATTCTCGCCTTAATTTATTCTGGCACAGGAACTTCAATATTGTTTCATTACTGTCAGTTTCACTCTCGTTACATTTGTATAAGTACGGGGACCACAAGTTTAAAAACAAACCTCCACTTATTTTTCTCGTCAATAAGATGGCTGGCCTATTTTGAAACACTGACTCTATAAAAATCACTACTCACGTAATCTGGTGACTTCACAGTTTCTTATCGTCCATACTAGCAGCAAAGTAATAGCAAAGAAACTATCACCAACTTTCATTTTTTAAAGGAAAATTATTAGTTCAGCTAGAGACAAAACTTGCACGGTGGTGGAGGTGCCGAGCAACAAATGGAGTGAATGTGCATAGGCTCTAGGTTTTATACTCTCACAGGTCGTTACACCATGTCAAAAAACAAAAAAATTCTCCTATGCAGGGGAGAGCTGGGTAATATGTGATGTTTGTCAGCAGAAACTTAAGTGTTCGTGACTTTACACGAACGACGGACTCAGTGGCAGAGGGACAAGCTGTCTGCTTGGACTGCTTGGTCCTAAAAAATTATGTCACCACGATCCTTCTAAACGACGGCAAGGACTAGAATTTTGATACAGTTGTTAATATCTTAGTGTTATGTTTTTAGATCATTAGTTAATGCTTGTAATACAGTTAAACGATTCCTGCCTGTCACAAGAGCTTATCTGTACCGCCTGTAATTTCGCCTCAGACTATGTAAATTATAGTTGGTTCAAAAACATAGTCGTGGTAGGACACCTACTTACACTATGTTTATTTCAACACTTGCCAAAACATTACAGGGCCATGTCTCCCAATATTGTTTTACGAGATCTCGTTCCCCTACCCATATGTGCTTATACATAATTTCCATTTAGTACTTTTGTATCGTTATAACGACATAGACGTAGATGTGGAAGGGACAGACTGACTTGACATTTTAATGCATTTAACATAAAATTTCTACTCTATACCAATAACGAGACTGATATATTAGAAGTTCAGAAGTATTTCGAGACATTATCTTTATGATGTGAGATTATTTAAGAGTGAGGGATTATATTTTTTGTTGTATAATATTTATTTTATTCTGTTGGCTTCCCCCACTCTTAAATAATTTCACACCATTAACAAAAACACTAAAACTGAATCAACAAAACCAAATAGGCCAAATTTAAACATGTCGGTAAAGAGAAAAAATTCATTAATAAACTTTTCAAACATACTACTCTTAATGTTACCTTAAAAAAACTCCAGGTAAACTTTTTTCTCAACAAAACAACCATCAAAAAGAAAAATATGAAAAATGCGGCGTATACCAACTAACATGGCCTGACTGCAATAAGAATTGTATAGGGCAGACAGGTAGACAGTTTCACTTACGGTTCCGGGAGCACTACCGTGATTACAAATACGGGAACAACATCCAAATTTACACAACATCTTTTGGGCAATAAACATTATGTTGGCCCCATAGGAAACATCGTGGACATAATACACACTACGAATAAAGGGAAAATAAACTCCTTGAAAAAATTCTGTATACACAAAGAAACAAGTATCAATAACCAAATAAATAACGAATGTACTGTAAGCACTGAACATGTCATGTCCATGTACTGAAATGTCTGCCTGATGATAGTTACTTGTAACCGAAACAAGTAGCAAACGTTACATTATTGAATACGTTGTTGTTTTTACTGAACGATCTATTAATTAGTAAATAATTTTTACTGTTTCATTTGAATTCTTAAGAAGAAGCATGTACAACTGGTACATCGTGTTAGGTACTATGTACATTACTTATATTGAGAAATATAAACGCATTTCTATGATAACACAGCCCAATAGAGGCTATGTTATCATTAGCTTAAAATATTCAAGGTCTGACATCAGGAGGGTTAACATATTCTACTTCCTTAATTAGCACATCTGTTTTAATTACTACACACAAAAAAACCTTGATAATCATAGTTTCAAAAAGACAGGCAATACACGTATAGACGTAATTCTGAGCATCGTTCGCGAAAACGTTTTTGCCGCAGACAAGCAGTAAGTACTGCATATTCTGAATTTGTGTTTGTAGCCTTAGTTACCCATCATGTCAAGCACACGCGCCTCATTATATTGTCATCTGTGGCCTGACCGGCTCTTCTATATGTTTCTACATGATTTCATATACTGTAGGATTTTCGGAAAAGCGTTATTGAATTCAAAATGTAAGTTGTGATTTTCTCTACCACATTTGTCTGAAACATTTCTCGTTCTAAGAAGAATTCAGCGAGATATTACCACAAATTTTCACAGGTCTTCATGTGAAGTACCCGCTACTCTTGTCAGATTTTAATGAAACTTGATATTTCCTGACGGATTATTGAAAGGCGAAAAACAAGTCATATTTAACGACGATTTCTTCAGCGGAAACTGAGGTTTCCATGCGGACGGACGGAATGACAAACAAACGGACCGGCGGACAGAGGAATGGAAGAGCGGACAGACAGACAGACAGACATGACGAAGCATATATTTGTTTTCTGCAGTTTTGCAAAAGCATCTAAAAATGAATTCGAACTCGAATTTGTTGGTGCCAATATGAACCGCTTTCCCCAATCTCTTTTTTTTTTGTATGTGCTTCAAGTCAACTCCGTGGTTATATCTTAGGTATTTGACAGGTGCAGGGAGAGGAATGTCGTGTTTAAACTTGCACACGCTGTTACAAAGGTCATTAACTTCATCAACGTTACAAGATAGACGTGCTAGGTAGGCGTGTTGAATATGGAAAGAAAAAAAACCAAGAAGAAAAAGATGAAGAAGAGGAAGAAGAAGAAGCCATCTTTAAGGAGGGCAAGTTTACGACCGCTACATGCGCAGACTAATTTACAGTAGTTTGAAACGGTGGGTGGATTTCTCGTACGCTGAAGTTTCTCGGTCAGCAGCTCGGATATTGTCTTGAAACATGCGAATGAATAGATTCGTGAGCGTTTGGTTCGAATATCTGCTGCGGTTGTTTTTATTCTACGAGGTGTGGCAATAAAGAAACCGGATTGCTTTTATTACTCATTTCCGGCCTCGTCGATGACGAAGAGGAGGGTAGGGTATTGACCCGTGGACTTCCCTCTACCGTCACACAAAGGTTCATTCACGCGCATCGGTTAGTCTGACC
>Ga0123354_10022117_pt1 | contig 10025 bp, 5 predicted proteins | sample TergutLab28metaG_2_FD_97872 | JGI IMG/M metagenome (GOLD analysis project Ga0123354, IMG submission 97872) | Labiotermes labralis P4 segment gut microbial communities from Petit-Saut dam, French Guiana - Lab288 P4 | ecosystem: Host-associated > Arthropoda: Insects > Digestive system > Gut ...
AACGCAAAAAAGTTGAAAGAGGGTTTAAATTTATTTTGCTGGAAGAGGGGGAGGGGTTTTCTTGGTGGGTGTTGGTGGTGTTGGTTTTGTGAGGGTGAGGGGGGGGGGGGGTCATCTCATATTTGGCTAAATATATTTCCTAATTCAGAATGGTGGCACAGTAATAAATCACGTCCATGCTGGGTCAAGTCTTCTGCAATGTTTCATTATGTCAAGTGGTACATGGTTACTGACATTTCGAATAAAAACAGAGCAGTCAAGCAGTTCAAGACTTCTTGGATTGCTTGACCCTGAAATTAAGGCTCTACACTCTTCCAAAGCATCACTAAAATATTCACAACTCAACGTGGTGAAGCATCCCAGAAGACATGTATCTTCAATGATACTGCTGTTAAGGGACCCAAATGTTGCAGTTCATATTCTACATGTTTTGACTTTGATGCAGATTCAGCCTGTCATCCACGTATCCTGCTTTCTAATCAGAAAAAGTAAAAGGTGACACACTACTCCATAAAATATAATTAAAATGAGTTCAATAGAATTCCTTACCACAGCGAAGTCCTTCGTCAGAACCATCCTCACAGTCTGCCTTTCCATCACACAGCCCATCAACAGGCAGACATAGGGTTCCATTGTTACACAGCTTTGAAGGGTAATGGCATTCAGATGGGGCTTCTGTTGAGATCTCCACTGCAGGTGTTTTTATGTCTAATTCATGTATTGTCCCATCTGTTACAAAAATACTTCCACAATCAGGTTCATGTACAGCTGTTGAGTGTGTTGAAATAACATATTTTGTCTCAACTATGTTGCATCTGGTATTAAGAACAGACTATGCAGTTTATAACATCAGATTTATGAGGTAAAATTTTTCATCTGTTTTCCCACACTGGAGTGTAGTGTAATGATATTTCTTTCAGCAGATGGTAATGAAACCAAATGATGGCTGGCTTTGTATGAAAAGTTTGGTTTTCTGTAATGATTACATATTCTTTTCTTTCAGCCTACTGGATGAAAATAAAAATGACTTCCCACTTTGTTTCAGTGTCTCTTAATGGACAGTCTGTTCATTAAGCTTCAAAAGATTGCAGTGTTGTGAGTAAATGGTTAAGGTGTTTTTATAAAGCTTGGAATTTCTTTGTGTGAGCAAACATTCCATTGGGGTGGCACTAACATTAAAGCAGCCAGTTACTAATGTAATACACTGGCCATGTAGGTACCATGTTTAGAGCCCCAAACCTCAGTACTATAAATATTACCTGCACTATGCCACTGCATGTTCTAACATTGTTGCCAGAAGAGCAATAGCTTAAGGAACATGCCAACAACACTCTCAAAGTGATCACACTCACAATGAACTATGCTGTAATATACAAACTATGTCAGAATATAAGTTTACAATGCTTACAACACATATACATGGAAAACAACGTTGTAGAACTATGTTATAACGAGTGATAGCACAAAAAAAAGTCTTATTTTGCTTCAAAATAATCTTCTCTGACTGCAACACACTACTAAAACCTTTCTAGAACTCTCAAGTCACTGATGGTGTCCGAAGAAGCTGCATTTCATGCTGCAGGTACATTCTTGATGGCCTCAATGTCCAAAATCTTCTTCCTGCGAAGGTGGTTTTCACATTACAGAATAGGAAAAATTTGGGTGGTGTGAGCTCAGATGAACAAGATGGATGACTGACCACCATTATGCCATGATTCACCAGGAAGTGCTTCGCTACCATGGCAGCATGACCTCATCCAGCAGATTGCATAGGACAAATTTTGCACAGAGCTGCTTCTTTCCCAAATCCTTCCAGAGAATCTGACAAACTGTCTTCTGGTTAATGTGCTCTCAGTGGTCTCTGGCCATAGCTCATGAACCTTTGCAAATGTTTCTAGATTTTTAGCAGCTGACATCTACCCACTCTGTGCACAATCTTCAAGGTCCTCACTTTACTCTCTGAATTTCTGAACCATTCTCAGATATGCAGACACAATACAGCTCCATTCCATAAACCAATTGAAGCTTTTCATATGTTTCTGTAGCTGTTTCCTTGAGTTTGAAAAAAAATTATGTTTACTTGCTGCTCCATGATAACAAACAAAAAAGAAAAAAAGTATATATGCAGCTGCTGTGGATGAATTGAACCAGAATTTTTTTTTTTTTATTAATCCCAGGTCATCAAACATGAACTAACAGAAACCAGCCACAACTGGTTTCTGGGGTGTAGGCCAAAATATTCTGTACTGGCAGCACACAGCAGCAATTGGATATAATGCAACTGTGCACCTTTTGTACCACTCAGTTAATTTGTTGAGAATTTGTGTGGTACCTGTCACTATACCTGAAGGCTGCATATTTGCAATTGAAGGTTATATGTGTTTTTGTTCACTGCATTCTGTGACTTGTAGTACAGTGAAATGGCACAACTTATGAAACAAAGAATTTGTTTCATAATTAGTTTCTGAGACTTATAAAATGCTTAAAAATGACTATCTGTGCTGGTGCCCTGAGTATGAAAGAACCTGTGTTTCAAAAAGCAACCAGAATTCACCTGATGATTTCTGATGTATGTTGCTCATCATCAAGTCAGGCAGGTGAAAATGTGGAAAAGAGAGTCACTAATGAGGACAGACAGCACCTGATTAATGATATTTGCAACATCCTAGACCTATCAAATGGTACATGCTGATGCAACTGCAGCAAAATTTGTGCCCCATCTGCCGAATTACCTCCAAAAATGCAAGCGTCTTTCTGTGTGCAAGCTCCTGCCAGGTCAGGACAAAAAGGACAGGAATGTCCTTTCCAAGGCCCACAAAAGTGAGAATCCAGTTAAAGTGGTGCAAGATCACTGACACTCTGGAGACTGAGGCTGAATTAGAGGCAATGTGGAGAGCATCACAAAATGGGAGCTCCAAAAATGCTTGCAGCAGTAGGAGAGGCACTGGGCATGGTGTAAAAACTCCAAGGATGACAGCTTTGATGGGGCAATACCACCATGTAACTACAGCAAGAATAAAATTGTCATAATTGTCCCAGTACAGAAATTTTGTATTGAATACCACATGGAAGAAACCACACTTGGTAAGAGCAACAGTCTCAGAACTTTAACCGTTTCACCACTTATTTTGGGTTTCATATATATTCAAATCTCAGAAGAACATTATAGTTAAAACTGAACTACTACTCCATTGCTTTTTTCTCACATAGTCCCTGCAAGAGTTAGGGCATTTTGCACATCATGGAATGAGACTGTAATTTCCCTGTTAACAGAAACTCTGTGTCCAGTGATATCACCCATCACATGTTGCCACCTCACAGTTATTTTTGAATTTGGAGGACAGATCAATGCTGGAAACTAGACAATAACTGCCTGGCAATAAATTCTCCTCAAATAATTATGATCACTGTAGGTTTTTTAGTCATAAAATCGTAAGCCATGTAAACTTATTTTCTGACTGTCCCATGCATACTCATGCGTGTAATTCTTCTTCACCCTTTGTAATGCAGTGTGACACTGTGTACATAAGTGGGGTAAAAGTACACAAGAGATTCAGAAACAGACAATAAGAAAAGAAAATGATAAAGCAAATGATAGTGTACAACATACGGAAATGGAACATGCAGTTAGTCTTTAAGGATGTACGGATGGAAAACGAAAATAAATTTGGAGAAAAGGTGGATATAATAACTGATTAAGAACGGAATTGACCCAAAAGCAGGAAAAATGATGAAGTCAGTATATAGCAGAACAGCAGAAACATGAGGACTGGAGCAACCATGGAAGTGGTACCAGATTTACTTAGAATACAAAGAATACAATTGTTAAAAAGATACAAAATTAATAAGTCTGTTGTTTCCAAATATATTAAGTAAAACATAAAAAAAGATTTAGACAAACGATTAAACACTGGAAACAATAAACTACAGCAAAAAAAAGTAAAAGGTATGGAAATAAACAATAAAGACAGGTGAAACACTGGGCATCAGATATATTGCTGGGGTGACAGACAGGAAAACAAGACAGCAGATGGGAAAAGTTACACAGTGGAGAAGACATTAGTTCTTGCTCATGAAAGGCACTACTAAATGCAAACGACCAGAAGATGCAAAACGTATGTACATACTGCAGTCTTCTTCATCCAGGCCTCCTACACAATCCTCATGACCATCACACACAAATTTTCTTCTGATACATGCTCCATCACCACAGCGGAACTCATGTAACTCACAGGCATGATCTGAAAATTTATAAGCATGATTAAACTCTGTACCCCATGGAAAGAGAGCATACTTATCGCTTCTCTATCACTCAAATCCAACGAAGAGTCTGTGTCACCCTCCCTTTACCAATACTTCAGACATCAAACACTGAGGCCAGGAAGACAAGCTTTCATACACTTTAAACTGTTTTATTAAACAGTACACACTGTCTCTGGGTGGTGTTGTATGCACATGAAATTATTCTACTGTTTCTTTAAAAACAAGAAAACATATTGAAGAGCTAAGGCATGTTCTCACCTGAATGTCTATGATAGTAACGGCAGAAATTCCCACCCCAACAATTTGCTGCTCCTAACACAGGAAAATTAAAACAGTCATAGAAATGCGTATAGAGGTTGGGGAAAGGCCATATCACCATAACGGGATTATGCTCATACACACAGTGAGCTTCATAAACCAAAACATTGAAGATGTTTAGGTTGGGGAGTTTGATCTGTAGTAATCAGGCATAACAAAATGATCACAAACATGAAACCTTCTTGCTCAGATACATGCTGTCAAACAAAGACATGACACATGCAATAGGAGAATTGGGGTATGACAGAGAACCTTTAATGTATCTTGCTGGTTGATGAACAGGATAAAAACCTAGTCTGAAATGTGACGATGGTGAATCCGATGCGAGACTGTCAGCAACTTAACCTTTACAGGACAAATGGGATTCTGACCCAATAATTTACAAACTTTTCGACTGAATGCTCCAGCCACAGCACAAAGGATGGCATTTCAAAGGCCATACAATAAAGATGTGTGTGTGTGCAAAAAATGAAACTCTCATTGACATATAATGTCTTCCATTTCTAAAGAAACATCAGCCTCAAAACACTTTTACACTATGAGACATTTATTTCTATCAATACACATCACCATCTAATAGCACAAGGTATCAATGATCAAACCAAGGGTACTTTGTTACAATATTTGTTTGAAGTGGCCTCCATTCATTTTCAGGCAGATGGCAATGCACTGCATGGTATTCTCTTGATCACACTTATTGCACTGGCATCCACTATTAACCACAGCTGCCTGGAAGTATTGTTACAAGACATTTGATGGTCCTGCTACAGACTGCACTCAGGTGTACCTCAGATTCAAAATAATCATTTGATCCAGAGACCTGTATGACTATGTAATTGGCCCTGCATGTCCAATCTACCTTCCTCAATATGTCACATCCAGTCACTGCCAGACAACTTCCCAATTCGTTTCAAGAGTTCTGCTGTGCCCAAACCAAACTTCTGCCTCTCAGCTCAAGACACATCTTCAAGCAGCCCATCAGGACAGTTGCCAGAAAGTTACAATATCAATGAACAGTTAGATTGTCAGGTAGCAGATAGGGCCCATAACAATGTCCTAGATGGAAACAGCCCAAATGCTGATGATGAAGCATATCTCATACTCACATTTGTGGACAGCACAAGAAATAGCCTATGGTCAGATGTGACTACTGTGGATGTTAACACACCATCATACATAACACACACTTTGTCTGTCCAGAATACTGTGTAACAAGAGCCACCCACAGCATGCTGACGTCACAGTCACTTACAAAACAGCATGTATGGAAGATGAACTGTCTTGAAACAGATGTGCACTAACCGAGTAGTGGTAATGATGCAATTTATTCTCATGAAGTACTTCAAGAACTGTCAGCTGGTTTAGTCCCAATTCTCTTGCCATATTGCATGAGCCATTCTTTGGCCCCAGTTTCATGGATGAACTTTTATCTTCAACAGCTGGTGCCTGTACAGTCCATCGGCAATCCACATTCCCAACTTGTATGTTACTGTGTCATGGAGAGATTGCTCAAGATACATTAGTGTCAGGGTGAGAAACAGGATAATGCAATGCATATTCCTTTGCAGTGGTACCTGCTTGACTCTTACAGGCAACAGGGTTAAGAGCACATTGTATTGCTCTTTGTGTGCGTGTATTCCATGACCATTCGATCACAAACGATTTCTGCTGTGCACAGGTCCACTGGAGTACATCTAACAATGTGCATTATCATTGTTACAACATTGCTAAGTACTGTGTTACCCTATATGGTGGTGACATGTATCTTGAAAAGTAAATGTCTCAGCATGTATGCAGTATAACATTTTTGACTTATACAAGGGATCACAACATGGAGAGCTTGCATGTACAAAATACAGTTAGCATTTAATACAATAAGGTTACTATGCAAAACCTTTGAGCCAGTTTTCATCCCCTGACAACTCACCACAATACTTCTCATCAGACCCATCAATGCAATTCTTGTACTTGTTACAAACAAGGCCTTTTTTAATGCAGGAGCTACCATCCGCACAGCGAAACTCATCTGCTTTGCACATTTTGCCAGGTCTGGTCTTGTTACATTTCATTTCATCACTGCCATCACTACAATCCATGCGACCATTGCACTTGCTGGCTAGTGGAAGGCACGACCCATCAGCTTGACAGAAAATCTATACAAAAAAGAAAAAATGTGCAACTGTATGAAATTCTTACAAAATGTCAATGAAAAGGACTTCACATTCTTGATCCTGTAATAAGCAAATGAGCTTCCCCTAAAATTTCCTTAAACTTTTGTGAAGCTTATGTAATAAAAATATTTAAAAACCATCAACTCCCAAAGCTCCTTCCTTATACAAAACATTATGAGCTAAGGCATGGCTTAAAATATACAGAACTATAATATTGCCTGTTGTTTTGTATGGGTTTGAAACTTGGTCTGTCATACTGAGGGAGGAACATAGGCTGAGGGTGTTAAAGAATGGCATGCTGAGGAAGACATCAGGGCCCAAGAGGGATGATGCACAGGGGAGCGCAAAAGACTGCACAATGAGGAGCTTTATAATCCATATTCCTCATCAAATGTTATTTGGGTGACCAAATCAAGAAGCCCTGGGCAGGGAGTGTAGCATGGATGGGAAAAGGGAGAAGTGCCTACACAGTTTGGTGGGTAACCCTGAGCAAAAGAGACCACTTTGAAGATCTAGATGTAGATGGGAGGACAATATAAAAATGGATCTTCAAGAAGTGGGATGGTAGGGCATCGACTGGATTGATTTGGCTCTGGATAGAGACAGGTGGGAGGCTCTTATGAATTTGGTAATAAACATTCTGGTTCCATAGAGTGTGGAGAATTTCTTGTTTAGCTGAGGACTTGTTAGCTTCTCAGAATGGACTCTGCTCTGTGAAATTAATTAATCAAGTAGTTAGTTAGTTAAGGCATAGCAACTACCTACCAATATGGTACACTTAATCCTTCAGCAAACAAAAGGTATGCCAGTTAGAGACAGACAAATCTGAACCATAAGGGAAGCATTGTCTCAATATGGACAAAGCTTGCTCATGACAAAAAGTGCGCAGATTATAAAAAAAAATGAATTTCCAACCTTGATCTGAACACAAATCATAACAGACCAGTCTCCTAAACAACTGCAGACAGCCATCACTGAATTTCAATACAAGCAACTCCACCAGCTATAATAAACTTAAGCATTATTTTACTGCATATCTATCTGCTCCACTGTCATAAGTTCATCCTGAGTGCAACAATAACTACAAACAAACAGAGAACAGAAGGAAGGAAATGCAGAATACAAAACTGATAAAGGAATTTACTTGCAATCTTGGTAGCAAAAATAGTATGAGCCATAATGCAGATGGCAGAATAGTAAGTAAATTTAGAAAACTGAGAAAAATACATCCCCAACAATGCCCTCAGCAGGCACAAATTAATGCGCTTGAATTATGATGGGTGCAAACCCCTCCCCCAAGATGGAAGAGAGAGGTAACATTGGCAGCAAGTAATGAACATATGGACCTCCCTCATTTCATGCTTAATTTTTTGGATACATAAAATATTACTGTTCCTGACTGCACAGGGATTTTGATTTTCTCAACTAGAGATTCCCACCTGTGTTGCAGGATCACAGAAACCAGGGCAGTCTGCCTCATCACTCCCATCTCGACAGTCATCATCACCATCACAGAAGTAATCATATGGCACACAGTGTTTGTTAGTACACTCAAATTCAGTTGGCAGACACTCAGGATATTCTGTAATATACAAAGAAATATAATAAAGACTTCAAACGTTAAAACAACTGAAGACATATTTTAATATATCTTAGCACCTGTTGTGTCCTCAAAATTTCTATATATATATTGTCACCTGGTGAATATTTCAACATAGATAATCCATGATAAATTTTCTTCATCAAGCAATTCACATCTTATCTCAAGTACCATAATTTCAATCATTTTTATGCAAACGTCTAAAATTATCCTTCCTAACAGTTTCAAAAAAATTAAAATGTGTCATTCCTCTTGCTTTGATACCACACAATAGTTTTAAATTATGTAAGACCACAGAATATAGACTGAATTCAGAATCTATTAGCATGGTTTCAGTCACATTAAGTAGAAAAATCCAGTAAAAAAGTTAATTTATTATGATGTAACAACAATTTTATTTTTACCACAATTGCTGGGCTCATCAGATGTGTCTCCGTCTCCACAGTCTGTATCTGAGTCACACACCCAAGTCAGTGGTATGCAACGTTTTGTAATCTGTCAGACAAAATATTCTATCAGAATTTACAATTGTAATATTCGTAAGTTGTGACTAGTAATAAGTATAGATTATGAAAATTATTATTATTACTATTACTATTATTATTATAATGAAGTCACATGATCAGACACCTTTTACTGCTGCCTCCCCATTTTTATCCTTGTAACATGCAGAAGAATCATAAAATGCAGTCTTACCGCACAGGTGAAATGTGATGGACTGCAAGTAGTATTGACACATTCCTTTGGGTTCTCATCAGTTCCATCAGAACAGTCCTTATCTCCATCACAGACCCAGTATCGTGTAATGCACCGATTGCTGTCACAACGGAACTGGTCATCACGGCAACGCAAATTCTCTGAACCGACAACCAAATACATTGTAGTGTGTGTATTTGAAGAAGTACACTAAAGTGTCTGTAGACCTCACACAAGTACCTTGAAAGTCATTTCCTGGAATATGCTTATGATAACACATCCTTGTTCCTGCTATCATTTCATTTAAATAGCTACTGACAACAGATTTAGTGGCTATATGGATAAATAACAATGCAGCAAATGAACTTCTAGCACATCATTCTAGGACAAACCCTTGTTCATTTCTACACCTGTAGCTGCAATCATATACACCTGCAGAGAAAATTCTGTGCTGGAGTACGTTTGTTTTCTTCGAGTCTTATTATGCATTTTCTCCTATTGTTGAGTGCATTCATCAACATTAAAGAGAACAGCAGGGTAGATGAAAATTGTTTTCGTAACTGTAATTTTCAAAATTATACATATAGGAGAGAAATGCCATACTAAGTGGAATAGGGAATAAATTTCCATTTTACAGTTTTCAAAATCACTGCTTGTGAAACTGCAATGTGAATGTCAATACACATGCAGAACCTTGTTACAGGTAGGGAAGGGCAGATTTGGAAACTTTGTATTATGTGTGATTTTAAATATGCAACACCTTCATTAACAATGGTGTGGGTGGAGAAGAAATCATGTATGGGTATTCAGAACCAAATAATCTGCGCACACCTACCAGGCAGCATACTGCTGTATGGGCTGTATAATGTCATTTATTATTAATGGAAATAAACATGATGACCAAAAAAAATTATTCACTGGACATCATGAACTGGGGGGGGGGGGGGGGGGGGGGGACAAGAAAAAACCTTCGTGGA
>Ga0123354_10022118_pt1 | contig 10025 bp, 5 predicted proteins | sample TergutLab28metaG_2_FD_97872 | JGI IMG/M metagenome (GOLD analysis project Ga0123354, IMG submission 97872) | Labiotermes labralis P4 segment gut microbial communities from Petit-Saut dam, French Guiana - Lab288 P4 | ecosystem: Host-associated > Arthropoda: Insects > Digestive system > Gut ...
TTTCTTTGGGCCTCTGTGGCTGGTAAATCATTTCCTACGCGCCTGCGGCATTGTTTTTTGTCCCCTCCCCCCCCCCTGTAATTTTAAGTTCTGGAGCTACAATAAGAGGAAAGCGTGACCTTACTGCGCGTGCCCGAGCCTTATCATTGAGACAAGTCAGCACTGTTAATGAGTCCAAGTTGTTCATCAATACAGTGCTTGTAACGTTAGTCCCTGAAATCCTCACCTGCTGATATCATAGCTCTACTGCAGTTCACGAGAGAGACGGCGCATCGAAGCTCGTTGAATGCACCTTCTCCTTCTTTCTGAGACCGCAGCTGGCACAAAGCCTAGCAGATAAAATTGCCTCTTCAGCAAGATTGAAAGATGGGAAATAAGAAGCGGAAAGAGGCGAGGAAATAAGAAAGAAAAAGAACTCAGATTCCGACAATTAAGAGGTGACCGCTCAAATGAACCAGCAGTGCATCCAATCACATTCCAACTGTCATTCCCTGTCATACACAGAGCAGTTGAGGTCTTCTTTTATTTTGTCCAACAGCAGGACGCAAACCATTACCCAATTTGCTACACCAGTAGCTATCGAAATGGGTTCTCACGCTGTACCGTCAGAAAGAAAGATAAAAGACCATTTGTACACCACATACATCAAAGTGTTAACGGCCTACTGGGGAGTTGTTACGCAAATGATGCCGATAAATACATAGTAAAAAAACTGTAAATGAAGAAAATGACACCTTTTATATGTGGCCTTAAGGTTCAGTCCTATTCCTCAACGTCTTCTCCCGTGTTCAGTTAACAGGAACACTGCTGAACCAAGCGAGTTTGTAATATTCTAGGTTTGTACGCGAGGCATACAATGCTTGAACAACGGTGAGGGCTGTCTGACATACTGAGAGAGGGGTTTCGTTGTTCACTTTGCTTCTTCAAGCCAGTAACAAGAATGTGTTTTCCAATATCTTATAATCGTTCAAATAATAATTCGCCACTTATAACTGAATTTTTCTTAGTTTTACACCATACAACAGAGTGTGCAGTTATAAACACCCTTTAATGACCGAAAAAGCAACTATTACAGCCAAAAAGTGATAACTCATTTGTCTGACCTTTTCTCTTAAAGTGTTTAGCGGTCACCAATCGCACTCCAACTTGGATAAGCCTTAATGTACTGCAGCAATCGCCACACCAGCAGTAGTATCGGCAGCAGCATAGTAGTAGTAACAGTAGTAATAGTATTAGTAGTAGTAGTAGTAGTAGTAGAGTAGTAGTAGTAGATTAGTAGTGGTGGTGGTGGTGGTGGTAGTAGTAGTAGTAGCAGTAGTAGAAGTAGTAGTAGTAGTAGTAGTAGTAGTAGTAGTAGTAGTAGTAGTAGAGTAATAGAGTAGTGGTGGTGGTGGTAGTAGTAGTAGTAGAATTGTAGTAGTAGTAGTAATAGTAGTAGAATAGTACTAGAGTAGTAGTAGTAGTGGTGGTGGTGGTGGTGGTGGTAATAATAGTATTAGTAGTAGTAGTAGTAGTAATAGTGGTAGAGTAGTTGTGGTGGTGGTGGTGGTAGTAGTAGTAGAAGTAGTAGTAGTAGTAGCAGCAGCTTATTTAAAATTGTCATTCCAAACTATAGGTTGTTCCTGTTTCCTGCTAGCTCCAAAACGGTAAATGATGTGGTAAATTTTTCTCAGTGTAACTGAAAAAGGAAGCATAAAATCTTCAGTAACATTTGCACTCTCAGATTAATCTGAATTAGCGTGTCTCGCGCAATGAACAATCTCCGTTACGTCTATAAACACCAGCCAGTGAATGGTGCATAGGGAAATAATAGCTGTTTTGTCTGAGATCCATAGAAAGCACATTAATGCACCGTGTGGGCGGGACATAAAATGTTTGAACGTTCGGTGTGGTGGTATGTATAGTGACCACTCGGCTTTAAGAGGTTAAGCGAGATAAAATTTGTTGTAAAGTTCTTCCTGGACGTAACCACCACGATGCCATTGTTGTAAGTAAAGGAGCGTGTGAAATAAATCACAAGGACATATCGAAATTGAAAAAAAAACATTTATTTTCAAACCATTCGCAAAGAACAAGTTGTGAAATTACGCATGGTGTAACATTTCATTGTTATTCCTTTCTCCCTTTATACGAATGTATCGACATTCAGGCCAAGGGGATCTGTGCGTTCCATCGAACAACCAGCGCGTTGGAATACAAAACAAAAGTACGAGTGTCAACCTGCTGTTTCACTCCAAGAGAGCGACGTAGATATTTGACAGCAGGGTTTCCAGGAGACTAGATGGATCTAAGAGACAGAAGTAACAGGATGCTGAAGAACGTTACCTGTGTTCCAAATATTATTAGTGTGTTCAAATGAGTATGAGAAGTATGGGAATGTAGCACAAACGATACAGATGGTAAATGCTAAGGAATTTCAATAGGAGAAGCTGAAGAATAGACATAATTTGGGCTATTTATAAGTATATGTAAAGATAATATTAAAATGCATCTTAAGTAAGAAATGTGAACTAAATTCAAGTGACGTATAATAAGACTTCATGAAAGAATTTGAATCCAGTCACAAATCCCTCTTTCTTGTACTATGATGGGGATGTATTAAGTATTCGAGCGACTATCAGCTTATAAGGAATATTGCTCCGGGCAATCGGTAGTAGTTAGTTCGTTTGTTTGTTACTTCTAGATTATGCATTCCACTAGCCTAGCTTTCTTTAGCCACAGAGGTCTGCGTGACTTGATGGATTACGAAGTAATGACAAGTAACGGTAAACAGTATGTTCATAAATAGCAAACTGGCTGTTTGTTATCAAAGTGAAAATTAAAATTTTGATAGTATCGAAAGCGAAAATAAGACCTTACGGATAGCAATTTTGTAATTACGCAATTCATGACTAAACCTCTTCTGATGCAGGGGCAGATATTAATCCCCTCTCGTTAGGAAGGTCGGGCGATGTAGATTTAGATGGTAATTTTAAAGTGGGGTGGGCGGGAGTGTGAAATTCAATCCATTACCGAGGGAAAGGCCAGGCGAAAAGAATGGAGCGATGAGCTGAACAGAAGAACGATATAATGTAACGTAGGGAAATAAATGTAATCATGTAAATGCTTTAGTAGGCAAATAGGACGGAGAGGAAACGCCCACTTTAACTGGTATAAAGTACCCATTCGTTTATAAATCATGTCGAGCTGAAATTAATGACAGCCGAACGCGATCTCTTTCCGAAATATCTCGACAACCATACGCAAGTTCTTTTCGTAGAGATTTGTAAAATATTATGCTTGCTGATGAACTTAAAAATGCAGATAAAACATGAAGCACAAAATATCGCTAGATTTTCACAAGATTTATTTCACCATTCTTTTAAGAGTGACGATACTGCGATCATTAGTGTACAAATAATGACTGCAGTATGATCATTATAAATGTTCATTCAGAAGCATGTCGAAGTCACTTTTCTTAGTTTATTTCAATTTCCTCTTATGGCAAATGATAATATACTGAAAATTATCAAGCAAACTTTAGTTTTGATGAACTGTCCCCAGACGATTCGACACCAAGAGAGGTTCCTACGAACTAGTTAATTTACCAGCGCTTCTCGAACTGGGAGTGCAGGTATGTAGGCCTGTTGTAACAGAGTGCACGTTGGATGTACCACTTGTTATAAAAGATACGAAACGTTTGGCTTTACACAGTATTTATACACTTTTAGTACGATTTTCGGAATAATCATTTCCGTAATGACCACTTAACACTTGACAGCCCTGTTACATTCCTTCAGACGGTTGATAGTTACCATTTACACAAACACAACTGCGGAAATTTCAAGGTTTTATGGCGCTAGCAATATATAATTAAGACTGATTTATGAAATATTACACCATGTCGACTAGTAAACAGTTACAGACGTTTCGGAATAGCGTTGTCTTCCTTCGTCAGGGTCAAGCAATTCAATACGAGTGTGAACTTCTTGGACTGCTCGACTCTGTGGGTACTGACCACACCGAAACGGTGGTAACAATTTACTGTCAGATACGATGTATAATCCCAGAAGAATAAATCAATCAAATATGTAGTTGGCCAATTTTAAATAGATATCGCAACACTCTATACCCAGGTAGACCACAGATGACAACAGTAGTGAAATACTAAGCGGATATGTTTGTTTTATGTGCATTTTTCGGTTTTTATGAGTGAATATGTTCAGCAAAATGCATAGGCTAAATAATTTCCTTGGTTAAGTTAAATTGAAAATACACGCGTGTATATGTGCACCTATTGGTTATATGTACCAGCGTGTTTAACACTAAGACCTCTGGACTGTGACGTCACAGAATCTTTATGTTTTCAAAAAAACAGCCGTTCCTTGCCCATACAGTACAAATTGATTAATGTTTGTAGTGAAAGCACGGTTTTCTCTGTGAATCATAAGCTAAATATTTGCTTACAATGAAGTAAGTTCTAAAATTTACACAGTTCGTCAGTAGAACTGTATATATAGGTCTAATTGCTACATATGCACGCTTATGGGGGTTCAGTGCGCTCTGAATGATCCTTAATGGAAGCAAGGACAATTTTCTAACAACAGCATTAGCAGTTTGGTATTTTTAAAGGAGAGGTAGCATATTTCCTCTGACATAGGAACTAAATTTCTGAATACCGTAAAAGTTAATTTATGTTTCAAAAGGTTATGATAGATTTTGCTTCGCATTCGTTGTGTCCACAAACCAAGGATGTTGACAAATTGCAGCCACTGCTTTCAGCTTCTGTATGGCAGAACCACACATTACAACTGCGGCTGGTCAATGCATGTAACTCAGTGATCAGCAACGTGACATTAACCTTTTAAAGCCAAGACTTTGTTTATGTAACACCAGCTTCAACATACAGAAATTCTGTGTTCTGCTCACCATGCATTTATGTGTTTTGCGTGCATCTCAGAACAAACAGCTATTATTTCTCTTTACAGGATTAAATTATCGGTTTTTATAACCGAGGCAGAGATTGTTTACTGCGCAGTACGAACTGGGTTTTTAAAATCGGACAGATACAGTTTGGTCCTTAAAGGGTTAAAAATGGCGGCTGTTAGTAGTAAGCTGTATTTTCGAAGGGGGCATGTCGATTGTTGTACAGGTAGTCATGCACGAAGGTCCATTTAAAAGTTGTTTGAGATTCAATAGGAATTAATCTGTGACTCCAGTTTGGACACCGTCCGACAGTAAGAAAGACTTTGAGAACACGTGCATTTGTAAAGGACTAATACTGTATTGTCATTGAATGCAATATTGGCACAATCCAAAAATTAACCATTTCGATTTAATACCTACGACTGAACTCAAAAATATAACCACTATATCAGAAAGTAATGCCATCTAGCGGAGTGTGTTTGAGCTAACAAGTGTGGAGATGTTGTCGGAAGCAGCCGTTATATTTTTTAGCTCAATTGCAGTATTAACTCGAAATGGCAATTTTTGGGTTATGCCAACGTTGCATTCAGTGAGCGGTATGGCTGTGAACATCAGGAGTAAGATTTTTTCCTTTCGGAACACTATTAAGACCGAATGTATTGCCAGAATGGGTTATTATTTACTATAATATCTCAGGCTCTTTGTGTGTGTCATTCGGGAATGAATTGACTGCTGAACGAATGGAACGCTTATGTTAGGTATCGTATTTTTTTTCGGACAAAATGTGGTTAGCAAGGAAACATGTTACAAAGGGTGTCAGTAACACAGCCGAATATAATGTAAAGGTCCACTATCGCAGTTACGTAATTACCATTTCCAGGAATTTACTGGTTCGATGTGCGGCTTACCCCAAGGCTAAAAACCTGACCGGATTTTGTGGCTTTACTGAGGTTTAGAAGCAAATACTGAGAATGTTCTACTATTTGTTGCCTGTGCTGGTACTCGTATATATCTATCGAGCCCGATTCGGGTTTAGAGGGTTCCACGATCGAGTCTTGACCCAGATAAAGGTGATAAATGATTGGAGGTATTCGTTGTGTTTCCTCAATCTCTCTACGCAACATAAAGTTTATCTTAAAACAGACCACAATATATACACTGCACGTCATTTACGATTAACCATTTGCATTCCGTCTGTTAATCGTCTGTGTATAACTCACGAAGTTCGATTTCAGCAGAATAATTACGTTTTCCCTCTGTGGCTTGTCAAAAGTCTTATGACGTAACTGAAATTTGTGACGTCAACAGGCCGCAATGTCAGACAGATTTGTTGCATCACCAGTGTGTTCGGAACCACTCAAAGTACTCATAATTTCTTGTCCAGTGGTGCTGGGTTCTTTTCCAAGAAAGTGTGGAATAACCGATCACGTTTATCTAATACCAAACTTTTAATTTACAAAACTGCAGTCCACTTAGGAACTGATGAAGCGTTGTGCGATACCCTCCTGAGGCAACAGACCTCTCTCCTTACTGGAAAGTCCGTAAACGTCCATGAGAAACACGCAACCTCCTACTAGAGTGTAGTGTAATTTTTATTTAGGCTATGTGACATTACTAATATGGCGTGGAATGCAGTGGGCTAAATACAGTTTACCTTACAGTTTCAGGCTATTTTAAAGAGTGTTACGACCTTGGAATTCGTGAGTTGAAGCATAATTATAAACCCTTTAAGAAAAACCTGATAGTATAATTAGTTACTTATAATTATCTTTGACTGGACTGGCCATGCATACAGCACACAGAGACAAACTCGGAGTGAGTGATGAATTACAACTAACATGAACGAGAAAATGTGAAGATCACGAAAGAAGTATTTGAGGCGGGAATGGGCTAAAAATTGCTGAATTCTTTGACAGACTCTTCAGGATTGTTATTTGTACAGACAGCTGAAGAGCCCAGTCACAGCAGATCAACAGAAAATATAAAAACTTCGATGTCCTACGCTCATTTGTTTTACATTTACTTAGGCACTCTGAATCTGCCAACAGTAATGAAATTTGCGAATGGGAGTTAGAATGTGAAAGCAAACTTCACGTGGCGAACGGGAATGTTTTAATGTGGTTTCACTTCAGTTTAAGCAAACAAACCGACTCTCGATACGCGCCAGAACTCTTAGCACTGAATATGACAGATACTAAATTAAATTTCATATTGTTAAATGTTACAGCCTGTAAATTGTGTGCTAGAGAATGAAAAACGTGTATTAATTTGATGAATTGTGATGAGTAACGTATATCCTGCCGGATAGGAAAACAAAACAAGTGTAATTATTTTAACAAAATACACCTCTCAGTCAGACAGCAAAATAAGCATTTGTTTAGATGTGACGTCGATTGAAAAGCATTGCTTTTGGTAAACCCTTACAGATTTCAAATTTCCCCTTCTTTCTCCCTGTTCCGAAACATTCCACCCGTAAACAGACAGTGAGTTCCTTGCAATTGTCATTTCCACATGTCGAACACTTACAAAAATTCCATCCCTTTTGAACGGCAATGTAATCAGTCTCGGCTGACAGGCAGTGCGGTGATTACCCGAATACTCCCCTCTCCCCGCCCAACCTTCTCCGACAGATGCCATCACCGACGCCACAGCTCCACGGGAACCAATCTGCCACATGGGAAGAGACAGGCAGGCACAAGCGATTGGGAAAGTGCTATGCGAGACCTCGAACTCTTTCTGACATGTCATGAAGTCCTTCATTTTAAATGGAGGCAAAGCAGGAAAAGCCCTGTTCAATCCTCATCCTTATTTTCGTAGGGGAAACAATTCAAGAAAGTTGAGTATTTGTGTAAACATGGCAACTTACCATTCAACATTGAAATTCTAGGAATGATTTTTATTTTTTTCCTACTCCTTTGCTGATAAGTGGGACGTTACTCGTGCGTCTACAGCTTCGTTTTCTGGAGGACGACGATTGGATTTCGACGTCTCGTAAGACTGTCAGGGTGCAGTGCTGCAGCAGCGTGAAATGTGAGGATTGTGCAACTTAAGAAAACAGAGCACACCGTGTTTCATTCTAAGCTCAGGCACGTATTGGGAGTTTAACAACTTTACAGCGGTCAAAGTTCTACGGCAGCATTATATCCTGACCGACTTCTGGTCTGCAGATTGGCTTGGGATCTTCGAAATTTGGGCATGTGACAAAATATCCTCACGCAGATTTAACACCGTATATTAGTTTAAATACGATTTATCAAATGTACATATTATTTGCATGCATGATAAAATCGAAAATTAATTGCTTAGAATGTTTTAGATATGGACGTGGAGAAAAAAGCAAGACTTCATTAGCATTTTAAAGCGGAGTTCAAGCCACGTCTCTGGGTTGTCTGTGTAAACAAAAAATTGCTTAAAAAATATTCATACTCAACACTTGAAAATAAATAAGGGTTTTTAGGTGCTTTCGCAAAATTGCGAGAAGCGACTGTTAGCTTCGCCACGTTTGTTTGTCCCTTCGCCCACATGGAAGAACTTGGATCCCACTAAACGCATTTTCGTTAAATCTGATACGAGTATTCTTCGAAAACTTGCAGAGAATATTCAAGTTTATTTAAAAAATGGAGAGAATGAAAGGCACTTTACTTGAAGACTAATATACATTAAAATCATAACTCGCTCAATTCCGCTTAGAATAAGAAATGTTTCAGACAAAAATTGTAAAAAAAATCAAAGACACATTTCACGTCCAGTAAGTGTATTTTAAAAATTGTGCCATTTATGAGATAATGTGGAAGAAACATTGTAAGCCCAGGCAGGCCACAGATGACAAAATGGCACATGCGCTTTGCATGATGGGTACTTAAGGCTACAAATGCACTAACAGAATATGTAGTACTGCTTTTCCACGGCAACAATGGCTGCACAAACGCGTCTCAATATTACGTTATATACACATGGTCTGTCTTGTTATGGTATTTCTTTAACCTCTCTAGCATGTGCTGGCATAATACCTTCAGGAGATTATTATCGCTACCGCCAAGACCAGTGTTTCCTAACCAGGGCTCCGTAGAACATCGTTAGGGGTTCAGCGAGAAATCGTGGAAGCAAATAAATACAAATTTAGAATTACCGCGAAAAATTCCAAATATTCCTCAAAATATCGCAGGAACATTTGTTCTGAAAACTGCAATACTGAAGTATTCTCCGTGATTTGATATTTTGATACTTGAAAAGTTAAATAGCACAAAAAGACAACCAATTTCTTCAATTTTTTAAAAATAAAAACAGACATCACAAATACACACACACACACAAACAAACAAACAAACACACGCGCACGCTCACACACACAAAATCTGTTATTGCTTGTAAATATTTTCATAGGTAGAAGTCCCTTGGGATGTGAAATATTATTTTCTGGTTCCTGCATGTATAAAAAAAGGAGAAACACTAATCTGGACACTTACGCATTTTTCAACATTCGTGATTAATATATATATAACTGAAGTGTAAGAACGTCAGAGTCACTCAGTCTAACAACTAACAGCGGTGTTGATGATGTTGCCACTCTTCTTGGATGTTGTGTTATGTCGACTGGTTTACAGTAACCGATGTTTTGGTAGAACATCCCGCTTCCACCTTTCGGGTCTAGAGTTTTGAGAAAATAACCTGTGGATGGAAGCAATACACTCCTCAAAAATCTACTAGACGATAAGGCGTTATGTTATGGTAAGATAGCATCTTAAACTATTGTCTTTCCCACTCATCTTCATATAACCACTCTGCAGTGTTTTTACTTTTTTGTAAGTCATCTTGGTAATTTTGTATAGAGTAATAATTTGTTACTAGCCTTTTTTATTTGTGTAGTTGATGAGTACTATACAGAAATTTGGGTGAACATATCAACGGTAACATCCCGCCACCAGTGGTTTTAGCCAGGGTATAATATTCTACAGGACCGCCTCTGTGGTCTAGTGGTCAGAGTTTCTGGCTACAGATAGAGAGGTCCCGGGTTCGATTCCCGGCGCTACCAGATTTTCTGAGTAGTAGTGGGTCTGGAACGGGGTCCACTCAGCCTCGTGAGCCTCGTGAGGTCAATTGAGGAGCTACTTGAATGAAAA
>Ga0123354_10022119_pt1 | contig 10025 bp, 8 predicted proteins | sample TergutLab28metaG_2_FD_97872 | JGI IMG/M metagenome (GOLD analysis project Ga0123354, IMG submission 97872) | Labiotermes labralis P4 segment gut microbial communities from Petit-Saut dam, French Guiana - Lab288 P4 | ecosystem: Host-associated > Arthropoda: Insects > Digestive system > Gut ...
ATTACAGAAACCACATATTCCTGCCAGTTTTAATATGTATTTGGTAATCAATAAGTGTGTAACAGCTGTCAAAGTTTCAAACTTCTCTGGCCATTATCTCCGTAACCGTTCAACTTTGGACAAAGGTGTTTTGGGCTATATCGGTATACTTTAACATAAGGAACACCCTCCCGAAGTCTGGCACATTCCTCCTGGGACACCCTGTATATCGTTAACTGTATGAAAATGATACAGGTTGTGCTCAACACACATACAGTGTTCATAATTTTAAAGCTGATCTTATTTAATCTTAACTAAAGCTGCATTTTATGTTTTTATGACATAATACTGATAGATATTTTGTTCTTAATTGGAAAACAAGTAGGTCCATCACACACCAATAAACACAAACCAGGACACACAGCAGATAAAAGATTAAAATCCAAATCCATAACGAAAGAGACACCAACTCTTAGTGTAACCATATAAACCTTACTGGAAAAAAAGAGGCACAAATCTTAAGGAAATTATCCTAAAAATGAGAAATGCTGAAAAACAAATAACTCTAATAAAATAAAGTGATCAAAGGAAAGGGGGGGGAATAATTAACAAAATATAGTTTGAAACTGAAACCAGGCTAAAGTTATAAAAACACACCTTAAAACAGACAATATAAAACATTTATTGCATGAAAAATCATAGAAACTTTTATTATTGAATTTCATAATTTATAATTCTCAACACATTGTGACAGTGGTGGGTGCGTCCACTTATGATATTATCTCATGTGTAAGCAAGTAACATATTCTAGGGTACATCAACTGTACAATGATCCACAAGATGAATACATGAATTTAAAACAATAACATGCCTGCACAAAAACACAAAAGTAACTGGCTTCATTACAATGTGTGCATATAGACACACACACACACACACACAAAACACATATTTTTATTTCCTTTGCATTCGTACGTGCATCTTGATATTATCAAGATTTTATTTATTCACCAACTGATGCACTAATGAATTGTCTTAAAAAATAATATTAAAATGTACATTAAAATTTACATTAAAACAGCTCCGACATGTTTCAGAGTAACTGTAACACCGAAACATGTCGGAGCTGTTTTCATGTAAATTTTAATGTACATTTTAATATTGTTTTTTAATAAAACTCACTAGTGCATCAGTTGGTGAACAAATAGAACTTTGATAATAAATTTTTATATTCATTTCTTCATTTACATCACAGGGTGTGTTAACAGTCACTGTGTAACACACACAACTGTATGCCACATAAGTCAATTTCTTATACATATGTAAAAAAAAAATATACAATTGTGATATCCAGCACTGGGATTTATATGATTTTGAAGTCAGATGCAAAATGTTTACAATGCAAATGCCCTGACTGATAGCTGGATCTGCTGTAGAACAGGGCAGTCACCTACAAACACACAAAACACTCACAGCATCTGAACCAGTGCCCCTTAAAAAACAAATTAATAAATAAAATCATTTTCACAGCCTGTTTGTAATACTTCTCTGCCCTCCACCACCTTCCAAACTCCCCCCTTCCCATCTCCATACCTCTCAACAGTAGATGTGTATACAATGCTGGAAACAACAGAATCCACACAGATTTCAAACACCAGTTCTTGAATCCTGAAGCAGAGACACAAACCACCAGCCAAAAGAAGAGACAAAATGGAAGTTCTGATCATCCTCATTTAGCACTGTGACACACAACCCATTATGCTGATGTCACATGAACTACATGATCCCTCCATGTTAACAAACGCCCGTCAATGAGCTGGTATGTTGTAACCATTCTGAAAGCAAAAATTAAGTCTCAAACATCCAGCTGTAGTTACACCAGTGTATCTGAACACATGACAGCAACACAACAACACAGCTTTGTTTGCAAATATGGCAAACAAATATGAAGCACAATCGAAGAACCTGTCCAGCATCTCAAACAGATCCTTGGAACAGAGTTTAGTAAGAATGTGACATTTAGCAATGACAATATTTTTCATTATGATGTGAACTAAACTAGTACTGACAACAAGTTCTAAACTTTCTATAATCAGAAGGAGCAATTTTTCCATGTCTTACGTTGTGTAGAGTGGAGCAGCCATATTGACCTACCGATTCTAGTCTGAGCCTCACCCATATGTTGTAACAGGAGTGAGTGCATCCTTCTACAGCAATGTACAATATATGTCTTCCAGTTCTAATCATGGAGAGTTATTTGTTAACAAACACTTCTTTGTACATTTTAGCTCACCATGGGGAGAAAAATAATAATAACAATATTTGGATACCAGTGCCAAATACAGAGAAACATTCTTGTGCAGTGCCTTACCCCATCTACAAAATCATTTCATGTGACACTACTTATGTACTTCTTCCTGAATATGGTGAAAATACTACTTAGTAATACTGACCACTCTCCAATCCAGACATTAAACAAAGATTCAAACCAAAGTGGGAACTTAGTGTACAGAAATAAACAAAGAAATATCATGGATTCAGGACAAAAACAAACAAACAAAATATAAAAATCCTAGGATGACAACAACGTATCATGTTGGGCCAGGATTTAAACGCTTCATAAGAACTGGCAGGTCTAACACTCAGGGCAAACCATGCTCAATACAACATTTTGTCATAACAGAAAGTGCTATCATCTTTACCAATCACTATGAAAGCCAGACAGCTCTAATCAAAAACACAAAATTATGGCAAGGTCTAAGCCCAATTTTCCTTTCTGACATGTCCCCCAAAAGGGGCTGATTTTCCAGTATATTCATCAAGAATGACACACATTATATCAAGTACTGAAATACATACTCTTAAATTAAGAAAATGTAGACTGGAGCTTTATTAGGCCTGCTAAATCCTTTCATAATTAGTGTCTTGGCATCATATGATGCTTAAATGTTTGGTGAATTATTTATAATAAACCTTAGGTGAATAAAACACAAACTTCTGTCTATGAATCTAAAGACAATGGAATTTTCAAAACCCTTAATTAAAACTTGGAAGTGATTTCATTACAAATTTTTCATAGGCACAGCACATAATATTGAAAATGTTTATTGATTTACACTAATTATGTTGTCAATTTTGAATAAAGATACATTTCTACTCACATTTCACACATCTTTTAACTGAAATAATTTACAAGCTACAGCAGTGGTGCTCAACACATACCGCCCACAGCACTGCTAACTAACTAGCAACATCAAGCAGAGTCCTTCCTGAGAAGCTAGCGGGTCCTCAGCTAGCAAAGAAATTCCCTGTATATTACGGAACTCAAACATTCATTACTGCATTCACAAGAGGTTGCTACCTGTCCCTGTCATGAGCCAATTATTGCCAACCATACCGCATACCCAGTGCTCTAAGCCTTACCCTGCTAACATGGAGAATATGGTGAGCTCCTAATAATGCCAGAAATTTTAATGTGTGCTACATGGTGACCTACATTTGGCAATGCTGACAGCCCTTTCGTTGTATCAGTCTGCACAATGTCTCAACACTAAACCAATCGTGAAAGGTGTCCTGTGTCATATTTGTGTGTAAATAGCTACCAATGAGACCCTAATTAGCCATGAATGCATAAGTGTCATAAATCTTGAAAATGTAATGTGCAGTTAGTTGAGTCTTGCACTTAGTAAATGGAATGGAATGTTTAGGTCATTAAGGTATTACTAACAGGCAGCTGAGTAATGGTTCTTAGGTGGGGGAAGGAAACATTTCCATCAAGTATCCTGCAGATGTTTGACTTCTCTCAGTTGAGATTTTGCTGTTCAATGCAGTAGCTGCGATACAGTTTTCCTCAAAATGCAACATGGTGAGGTTTCACGTCTGAAACAGGCACGTCTGCTGTCTCAGAATCAAATACGAGAAATTGTAATGGATTCGGACAGCAACGAGGAGAAATATTATGCATCTGCTGACAAGAAGGCCAAAGATGAGCCATACCCACCTTCGCCACTGTCTTCCAGTTCACAGCCTCCAAGCCCAGATTTGCATCTGAAACAGGCTCGTCTGCTGTCTCTGAATCAAATACAAGAAATTGAAATGGATTTGGACAGCGACAAGGAGAAATATTACGCATCTGCTGACAAGAAGGACGAAGATAAGCCACATCCACCTTTGTGACTGTCTTCCAGTTCACAGCCTCCAAGCCCAGATTTGCATCTGAAACAGGCTCGTCTGCTGTCTCTGAATCAAATACAAGAAATTGAAATGGATTTGGATAGCGACAAGGAGAAATATTATGCATCTGCTGACAAGAAGGATGAAGATAAGCCATATCCACCTTTGTGACTGTCTTCCAGTTCACAGCCTCCAAGTCCAGAATTTTCCACCAGCACCTCTGAAGATGAGTATGATGGTGGTAATGTGGCAGTTCAACAGCCACAACCTTCTCAGTGGACACTGCCGCCTAAACCTTTATTGGGGCCTCCAACAGGAAAAGCAGTGAAGCTGCACACGTAATGAGAGTCTACTCCACTTAGCAATCTGCTATTGTTCTTCGCAGAAATTATTACTTTGCTGGTTGTGGAGATGTATCGCTACTACCACCAGTTCTTAGACAATACTGATGATGGACCTTCTCCCCAGGATGAGGTGATAGAAGCAGAAATGTTTGTGTTTTTGGCTCTGACATTATAGATGGGACATACAGTTCAAGGCAGACTGAAGGACTACTGGACGAAAATGTAACAGCTTGATGGTATGTGTTAGGTATTATCACATACAATGCTTTCTACATTTCACAGACAATAATAGGAATGGAGTTGACACGATGGATGACAGACTGTGGAAAAACAAGACTTATTTGAAATTCTAAGGATGAATTTTTCAAAGTGTTACAACCCTTCCGAACATTTGGCAGCAGATGAAGTCATTGTGAGATATAAGGGAAGGGTAGTTTTCAAATAGTACATCCCAAAAAAACGCAAACATTTTGGCATAAAAATGTTCAAACTATGCGACCCTACTGGATATACATACGAAATGAATGTTTACCTTGGTAAAGACAGGCACAACACCTGACAGCAACCCACGCTGCATTGACTAATCTGAGAAGGGTGGTAGAAGGATTTGGCCATAAACTGTACATGGACAACTTCTTTTCCACCCCTGACCTGTTTGACAACTTGGCCCAGTAAAAAATTTCCTGTTGTGGGACAGTGAGGCTACACAGAAAGGGTATGCCCAAGGACCTCAAACATAAGACACTGAGATTGAAATGTGGTGACACTGAAGTAAGGACCAGGGGTAACTTGATAACTGTGGTGTGGAGGAACAAGAGAGACGTGCCCCTGACGAACATTCACAATTCATCGTGATGAACACGGTAACGCGATAAAGCTGGAAATTGTGGCGGATTATAACCGTCATATGGGGCATGATGTCAATACAGATAGGATGGCCAATAGCTACATGGCTAGTTGTCGAACATGGAAGTGGACAAAAACGTTCTTTTTCCACCTGTTGGACCTGGCCATTGTCAACAGTTACATCCTTTATCGTCATGTTGTGGGAAGAAAATCTCACACAGAGATTTTTGACTCACCCTTATCAGAAAGATGCTGGCATGGGCTGGGCATGAGCCACAACCATCCATGCCTGTAGGGAGACCAGCCCCAGCTTCTACTAATATCAGAACACTGGACACATGTCACAATAAGCATTGGCCTGGCCGCAATCGCACAAGATGGCGATGTTGCGTGTGTTCAGCAAGGGGAGTGACGCGAACGGTGATGTTGAGATGTGTCAAGTGTGACGTGGCGCTTTGTGTGGACCAAAATTGTTTCGTGGACTACCACACCAAGAACAACTTGTAAGACATCATTTTGTCCATCCTCCATACAAACAGTTGAAGCCTTGACCATAATGTCAGTAAAAGAACATGGACAGTTGCAAGTTGTTTAGAAACTTACCTTCCCCATTATGTAATAAGGAAATCACAGCATACTGGGCATACTGAGCAATGTCTGTTTCCTTACCCACAAAATGTTTTTTGTTTCACAATTTTATCCTGCTTAGTTCTCAAAATATTCAGGTTTTTCGAAAAGCGCGCGCACAATTTAAATGCCCCGCAGAATAATTCGGTGAGCTGGGACTTAGAGATGGGATTTAACTAAGCGTTAACAGGGTTAAAATCCACTTTAATATTATTCTCTCACCTATGCCTAGGTCTTCCAAGTAGTATTTCCCTCAGGTCTCCCCACCAAAACAAGCATGGTACACAAAGGCCCTAAATATGACACATGAATACTTTTGACAAAAACAAGATTCAGTTTTCTTTTTAATGTTGATATGTGGTGCAGACATTTTAACATGAAAAAAAGGCCTGGTAATATTGAAAATAAACTCTCTTGTTTTCTTTACAAGCTTTTGGGGGTGCGATGGGAGGTGTGGGGGAGTTTCACATGTGAATTTACACACTAGTTGATATGAAGGTTTACTAGTATTCGTGATACAATGGAACATCATATTTTTGGTCTGGAGAAACAGGAATGTGGTAAGAATGAGGCTGAACACCACTATGAATCAAATGACAAAATAAGTCCACTCAGCAAACTGATTCACCTTCACTCCCTGTCTGAGGCTTCAAGAGATCTAGGCAAGCTGTCAGGACCTCATAGTCTCGCTTACGATGTTTCTCAATGCATGACAAAGGCTTGGGATCAAGGTCTGTAACTCCAACATTCATTACATAACCATAACCGTCAGAGTCCCGAACCACGTGCCTGGGAGGAATGTGATTCCAAATCCTGGAATTGACCACAGTAACATCATTAGCACAACCTAAATTTGATACACACACACATTTACGCCAATATTTCCATGTTACCATCACCAAAATCATACAAGCTCTAAATGTATCCAGAATTAATACAGTGCATGGTACCCAATGTGGTGGGATCCACCACTTCCTAACACAAAAATTCAAAACCCTGCACCTTTATACACATCAGTTTTGTATGCTACTGTCACAAATACTGCCTGCACATATAACATTATCCCACATTGACAATAATGGATGATGGTCTACAATTCTTCACAATCACAAAATTTGACTACAGTCAGAAATAAGGACAACAAAACATGCAGAAAACTCCACTCTTTATTTGGCCAGTCTAAAACCAAGTGCCTCATAGAAGTCCAATGGATCACAAACATGTCAAAATCACCTTTTTCACCAACTGGGTTGGAAAAGATTCTAATGTGTGACTTTTGTCTAAATCTGTCAGAAATAAACACAGTTATTCATCAGTCTCTCTTCCAGTGGCACAGATAAATATTTAGGGGTGCCCCTCAATTCAATAATTAGCCCCTCCACAACCATAATTATTCATGAAATCACCCCCCAGATCTCATTATGGAAATACAGAACACTGTCTTCAGTCAGAAGAACTGAATACAGTCTGAAAGATACCACAACAAAATTGAGCATTTCATATGTATGCCCCCCCCCCCACCCTGCAGTTGGGTCTGCTGGGGGCATTTTCTACACCACTCACTTTATTGTGCACAAGAATCACAATATCAATGATATGGTGCCATCATTTTTTTTCATGGTGCCCAGGCTAGTATGAGGAATGATGTATGTCTTGTCATAACATACTGTTTACAGGTACCACCAAATTTTTTGTTAAAATAGCAATTTGGGCAAAATTTCGTGTATATTAAATGTCTCATTTACTGAAATGACTAATAAGGAAAATACCTACAACAGGTGACATGCTTGAGGACTGAAGGGTATAATACAGCTGGTGTACATGGTTCTCAGCAAATTGTCCTTGAAAGGTATTGAAGAAACCATCCTGGACAATCATCTGCTTTAGTTTTCGTATATTCTCAGTATATTTTTCTTCACAGTGGAGAAACCATTCTCATTACATATGCATTCACGTAGCCACATGCTTCAGATGTCCCAGAATCCACCTTGCCCTGTGGGCCACCCATCTTGACTTACATTTTCTGAACTATACCACACACACACACACAATAAACAGACTACACACCCATCAGCATGTACAATGCAATAATGAACGTGCAATACACACCTGCCATCATAGCCAGGCAGACGCTGGAAGGCCAGCATGATGGAGCAGTCCTTGGCTGTTGTGGCAAGCAAATAGCGATGAAGAGGGGAAAGCCCAGGCATAGAATCAGTTTTTGCACCGAGCATACCAGCAACATAGCCATAATCACTGAGTGGTGCATTCTCTCCATTGAAACAATGCGCATGTGTCATAGCCCTGTATGCTTCGTAGACTCGATCTGCTCCAGTCTGCTCCAGCCTCTGAACTTGAAGAATACGGTCGAGGATGCAGTTGACAGGAAGGGGCTGGGCATTCCAGTCACAGGGTGGTCCTGGCAAAAGTGGTGTCACTGCTGTAACCAGTGCTGCTGGAATTCGATCCATCAGACCAGGCACTCTACAATGACTATAGCCAGCAGTGGGATTCTGAGAGCCACAGCAACCACTTTCCCACATAGCAATGTCACTATCACTCTCAGTATCGGTCTCACTGTCACTCAGCCCATCACATCTTGTGAGATCACGAGTCAGCGCTTCCAACACCAGGCAACAAAGTTTGTCCACCAACCTAGAAAGAAAATAAACCACCACCATAATACATTCAACTGTACACTGAACTTCAGATCATAAAATTCAATCCAACAGCACAACATTTAAATTCACTATATCTCACTGCTGTGACAGCATTAAATTCAAATTGCCTTGATATGCCAAATTCTTGGTTTGGCACAGAACAATTAATTTTGCTACACTGAACCATGTTATGAAGGGAAAGGGGTTAACGGAAATATTTAATCAACACTTCACAGATACCAGGATGTCACAGTATGTGATGTAAGTGCTATGTAAAACACGCTCTTTATAAGAAAACTTGTTCACAAACGGTATGTTATACACGCATGCAGCAAGCGCACACACACATACACAATACACACACCACACACACAATACACACACCATAAACACACACACCCACCCACACACCACAAACACACACTACACACACCACACTCACACACACACACACCACACACACAATACACACACCACAAACACACACACACACACCACACACACAATACACACACTACACACACACACCACACAGACACACACCACAAACACACACACACACACACCACACACACACTTGTTCATGACATTATACTTTTCATTTCATCCATAAAAACTCCTGGGCTAAAAGTGCAAAGACTATAAATCTCTACAGTACCTGTGGCCTACATAAGAACTGAACATTAAAGAAATAAAAAACGTATCTACAGAATAAAAATGAAACATCAGTCACTATTTGAAGTTGTTTACAGTGAATTCAAATATTGTAGTCTTATTGTGTGGATCATATTTACATTATACAATACTACAGAACGTGCGGCCCGGGCGTGCTGCTGACCACTCACCCCCTTCTAGTGCCGCGGTCATGGAAGAGTAGAGCTATACCTCTACCCACCCTCTGTGCCACACCGGGCCTGTAACGGAGTCACTTTACCTTTTTAATACTTTTGGACATTTCTCCGTAAGTTCCTGTCATATTTCTGATAGTTTGCAGCTTGCACTTTGTTCACCCACCATGAACTTGATATTTTTAAAACAAAAGCTGTAATATTGTGAGCTAAATAACAGGTTAAGCAAGACATTCTCATAATCCTCATTGGAAGTCACAAGCATACAGACTTGTTACATATCTCTAGTGACTGAAAGACCAAATCCTGTGACAACAAAACCATGAAATGGATATGAGCAACAGGCTATAAACATACATGATGACAAGCTGCATTACTGAAGATGGTACTCATGTTCATGTCCAGTGAATGATATGATAGCAATCAATGTGTTTAGCATGGACTACTACCCTGACCGAGGTTTTCCGTGCTTTCCCTCGGTTGTAAGGCAAATGCTAGGGTATTCCTCTCAAAGACGGGGCACGGTCCGCATCCTGACTTCCGCCCAG
>Ga0123354_10022121_pt1 | contig 10025 bp, 5 predicted proteins | sample TergutLab28metaG_2_FD_97872 | JGI IMG/M metagenome (GOLD analysis project Ga0123354, IMG submission 97872) | Labiotermes labralis P4 segment gut microbial communities from Petit-Saut dam, French Guiana - Lab288 P4 | ecosystem: Host-associated > Arthropoda: Insects > Digestive system > Gut ...
AGTTATGATTTCGATCAGGTATCTATTTTTAATTTATCGGGTCGGGCGGGGATGCAAATGCTTTGGATCATCATATCGTTCGTTGCAGGAATTTCACTCCTGATAATTGATAGCGACTGGTACGAAATATTTGCAAATTGGATTTATGCTTTCATTATCCTTTTATTAATCCTTACAATTTTTTTATCTCCCGATATTCGAGGATCACGCTCATGGTTGGTAATAGGACCAATCAGAATACAGGCAGCAGAATTTGCAAAGTTTGCAACAGCATTAGCAATAGCAAAATTCATGAACGGTTATGATTTTCAATTAAATAATATTAAGAATTTCATCACAATCCTTATGCTGTTTTTCATACCTATGGGATTGATTATGATGCAGAAAGAAACCGGTTCGGCTTTAGTCTTTTTGGCCATTCTCTTAGTTCTGTATCGTGAAGGAATGTCGGGATTCATAATTTTTATAGGATTCTGTTCGGTTCTGTTTTTTGTTTTGGAAATCCGTTATGGAGACATAACTTGGGGAGAAACTTCCTTGGGGCATTTGATTGCGCTTTTATTAATTATTCCTTTCACAGGATTTATATTAAATGAATATGAAAAAGGACGACGTTTAGTGAAAAACTTTCTGATCACCTCCTCCATATTGTTCAGCCTTGCATTTTTCGTTTCACTTTTTTTTGTTTTTGATTTGTGCATTGTAGTATTAGTAATCATTGCCGCAATTATTATTGTACTATTGGTAATGTTTTATAAATCCCAAAAAAAGTATTATTTATATATCGCCGGTTTTGCCCTCTATTGTGTTGTATTTCTATATTCGGTTGATTATATTTATGATGAAGTAGCTAAACCTCATCAAAAATTAAGAATAGAAGTAGCGCTGGGTATTATTGATGACCCAAGAGGACCGGGATATCAGAAGAATCAATCGAAGATAGCAATCGGTTCCGGAGGTTTTTTGGGAAAGGGATATTTAAATGGAACTCAAACAAAATTGAAATATGTCCCGGATCAGGATACCGATTTTATTTTTTGTACGGTTGGTGAAGAACATGGATTTTTAGGCTCGTCAATTGCAATGCTCCTTTTTCTGACTCTGATTATTCGCGTCCTGTTTTTAGCGGAAAGGCAACGTTCAACTTTCATAAGAGTTTACGGATATTGTGTAGCTGCATTCATCTTTTTTCATGTTGCAACCAACATTGGAATGGTAATTGGAATCACTCCTGTGATAGGAATCCCTTTGCCGTTTTTTAGCTATGGCGGCTCTTCTTTATTAGCTTTTACAATACTTTTATTTATTTTTCTCCGGCTTGATGCATCAAGGAATGAGAGATTATAACATTTTTTAACAATTGTTTTTTGTTATTCTTATTTATATTTCTTTTCTTTGTAGCCATAAATATAAAAAACAAGTCGGTTTATGTTAGAAAAAACACTTGTTATCCTAAAACCTTCAGCAGTTCAAAGAGGGTTGATCGGGGAAATTATCAATCGTTTCGAAAGGAAGGGTCTATCGCTTTCAGGTCTTAAAATGGTTTGGTTGAGCGATGAATTACTAAGTGATCATTATTCTCATCTAAAAGATAAACCCTTTTTCCGGAGGGTGAAAGATTCTATGAATGTGTGTCCTGTAGTTGTTTGTTGCTGGAAGGGAAAAGATGCCGTCAAAGTGGTTAGAACGCTTACAGGAGTTACGAACAGTCGGGAAGCATCACCGGGGACAATTCGCGGCGACTTCAGTATGAGTATGCAGGAAAATATCATTCACGCATCCGATTCTCAGGAAACAGCGCTTGTTGAATTGCAACGTTTTTTTAGTGAAAACGAATTGTTTGATTACAATTTGAGTTTAATCTCGAATTTGTATGCTAATGATGAAATTTGATTTTGTTTTTAAATATTTTGAAATGAAACAAATAAAATATAATATGATTAGAATTACCTTTATTCTTTTGTTGTTTTTTTCATTAAACAATTTATTTGCTCAAACACAAAGTGAAATAAATTTAACTCCGGAACAAATAACAATTCTGAATAATGTTCGCAAATTAGTAGCCGAAAAGCATGATGTAAAATTAGAAACCAAAGCTATTAATTCCCTAATGATGATGTTTGAATTAAAAGAAGATGCAGAAGAAGAATCATTTTCTTTTGCAGAAGAATTATATGAAGGAATCTGGAATAATAAATTCGTAAAAGATTATTCAGGTGTAGCAGTCCCCGATTCATTTAAAATCAATATTTCAAGTTTTGTGATGCCCTTTGAAGGGAGAATAACTTCGGCTTTCGGACCTCGAAGAAGGAGTTTCCACTACGGAACGGATGTAAAACTGCAAAAAGGCGATACAGTAGTTGCTGCTTTTGAAGGAAAAGTAAGAGTAAAACAATACGAAAGAAGAGGATACGGATATTATTTAGTACTTCGCCACCCAAATGGTTTGGAAACGGTTTACGGACATCTTTCCAAATTCTTAGTAGATGAAGATGAAACAGTTGCATCAGGTCAACCAATTGGTTTGGGAGGCAGCACCGGACGCTCAACCGGATCGCATTTGCATTTCGAATGTCGTTTTCTTGGACAGGCAATTGATCCGGCAGAAATTGTTGACTTCAAAAATTTTTGCACTTTCGATGATTCATATACATTTAAGAAAGCCCAAGTTAACAGAATAAGTAAAAATAATAATAACTACACTGCAGGTAGCCAAACAATCAAATACCACACAATAAGAAGCGGAGATACTTTATCATCGATAGCAAAAAGATACGGCGTTACTGTCAGCACGCTCTGCCGTTTAAATGGTATAAAAACTACAACTGTTATAAGAGCAGGAAAAACGCTTAGGTATAAATAGGTAAGTATTAGTTTATTCTAATAAAATAAATTTTACCTCCATCTAATGGTGATTCGTCTAAAATTAATTCTTTAGCAGAAACTTTATGCCAACAATACCCATTGTTTCCTATTTTTAAAGTTCTAAAAGAATTTTCTTTATTGGGCTCAATTATTGAATAAGAAGACTCGCCTGTTTCTCCGCAATAAAATCGTCCAATATCAGCGGGTTCTCCTGAAACCTTTAAAATATTGTCTTTTCTAAACTCATACACAATAGAATGTTTAGAATAATCAATTGTTTGTCCTCCCCACGGATGTTCCGATTTAACAAGTTTCCATTTACCAATAATACTAAAATCAATATCACCGGCAACGCCTTCTTCGTCAGATGAATTTTGACATGAGAAACATGATAAAACAATCATCATTGATAATAAAAATTTTAACAATTTCATAATGATATTTTTTATAAATGAAACATGCTGCAAATGTATAAAAAAATAGAATATTGTAGCAAAATAAATAGTAGCAAATATTGATACGATTGAAAAAATAATTACAATAAATTGACAAGTTGATGTCGATTATTTATTAAAATATTTAATTAACGTGAGTTCGATATAAAAAAATATCCCGTTAGGGATTGAATATCAATAGAATACATGTTGCAGCACAATTATTTGTCCGTTAGGACATTAATCGGTTAATGCCCTACGGGCAAAATTTTACGTTATGTAATCCATTTTCTATTGATATTAATGTTCTAACGAACAATAATTCATAAATTCAATATGTTACGGTTAATTCTTATATCGAACTCACGTTAATTAATGTGTCAAAAATTAAAAAGTATCATCTGCAAAAGTCTATGTTTGGAAAAATCCGATAGGATTTAATAATATTAACCCTTAATGAAGCGAAGCGATTGAGGGGATTGGCGAACATGCCACCATACCTCAACCCCGTTTCAGTGGGTTGAACCCGCAATCCCCTGCACCGACGAAACCGGAATAGAACATTATTTCCACCTAATTTAATAAACAAAACAACATCAGTAGCAAATCAATACGATCCATCCCTCCCCGACCTCATTAACCTCATTGATTTTTTTTATAATGTCAAATTAAATAATGTAATGAGGTTAATAACAATAGATTAGACAAATTTTTGCTACTGATGTTGTTTTGTTTAATAAATTAGGTGGAAATGAGCTACTGAGTATGGCGAAATAATTCTAAATTTAGAAGAATTACTTAAAGATTATAAAGTTTTTGATTAAATCAATCCGAAAAATTTATCCCTGACAATATAACATGCGCCGACAACTCCGGCTTTGTCCCCAAGTTTTGATGTTTTAAAACGGACATCCTGATTGACTAAATTCAATGAGTGACGTTTGAGAGCCGTTTGCACGGTTAATTGTATATAATCGCTGACAGCAGCCAAGGTGCCGCCGATAATGACCAATTCCGGATTAAAAATATTGACCAACATAGCAAGATAACGCCCAAGTTTTTCACCCATTTTTTCAATCACTTCAATCACCAACACATCTTCCTGCTCAGTAACTGCGTTTATGATTTGATCGACATTAATGGAATCGATATCTTTTATTTTGGATAATACTGAAGTTGCGCCCGATCGCAGTTTTTCCTTTATCTCTCTTTCAAGCGCCCAGCCCGACACTTCCGTTTCAAGACAACCTTTTTTTCCGCACTGACAGATAATATCGTTATCTAAAAGCGGAGCATGACCGAATTCGCCGGAATATCCCGATTTTCCGTAATATAACCCTCCTTTGCAAATAATTCCCATGCCCAATCCCCAACTGATGTTGATGAAGAGAATTTCCTGTTCATTTTTCACCAATCCATATTGGTATTCCCCGTATGTCATTGCACGTGAATCATTTTCAAGATAGGTTTTAACATGTATCTTTGATTCAATTATGAGAGAAAGTGGTTTTTCTTCAAAATAAAAAAAACTGTAACTGAATCCTTCGCGCGAATTTATTCGTCCGGTTAGATTTATACAAGCGCCAACTATTTTTTGACGCGGAATTTCAGATTTTTCAATAAACACATTGATTATATCACATAATTCATCTAACGATTCACGATTGTTTTCTAAAGAATAAAAAATATTTTCTACGATTTTCACATTTTTACTGTCGGCGCTCTGAATTCCTATGGTGACTGCATTACGCTTCACTTCCACTCCCAGAAAGTAGAAAGCGCTCGGATTTATACCATATACAATCGGGCGACGTCCTCCTGTGGTATCAATCTTTCCGAAATCATGAATAATTCCTTCATCAAGTAATTCACCAATCAACTTAGTGATTGTTGGGATACTGTATCCTGTTTTCTTACTGAGATTTGGTATCGTATCCTCACCACCTATTGTTATTGATTTTACTAAATCCTTTTTCAATTTAACAGTCTTTAACGCCGATAAAGAAATACTATCCGAATTGCTAAATAAAAGAGATATGCTCATAGATTTAAGTTTTAAACCGGACAAAGTTATAAATTATTTTCAAAAAACATACTAATTATTTAAATATTTTATAGACATTTTATTTATTTTTAAATTTTTTGCCTTGTTTTTACTATTACAACCGCATTAAAACAGATATTTAAATATTTATTCACATATTTATTAATTTTTTTATTAATTATTTGATTTATTAAAAATAATATTATTATCTTTGCACATATTATTCATACTTTTGTAAAAAACTTAAATTTATACTAATTAATAAACAATTTATAAAAATTTCGACTATATGATTAAACGACGTAAAGGACAAGTTTTCTCAAGACAATTCCGGAAAACATTATGTTTGATGGTTTGTACTTTCTTGACACTTTCCGGAGCTTTTGCTCAAAAGGTAGTTACAGGAACAGTAACCGACGATAAAGGAGATCCGCTACCGGGTGTTACTGTTATTTTAACAGGTAGTAATATTGGAACATTCACGAATAATAACGGAGTATATGAAATTTCTGCGGCTTCCGACAATTCGGTTCTTGAATTTATTTACTTGGGTTTTAAAAAGCAATCCGCTAACGTAGGCAATCGCAGTACAATAAACATTGCTTTGGTTGAGGATGTGCAAGGATTAGAAGAGGTGGTTGTGGTAGGTTATGCAACTATGGCGCGAAAAAGTTTAGTTGGATCTGTTGATCAAATCGGATCAAAAGAATTGATGAAAGCGCCGATGCAAAACATTTCCAACATGCTTACCGGAAAATTATCAGGTTTAACAAGTATTCAACAATCGGGTAAACCCGGTAGCGATGGCACATCATTATACATTCGCGGATTGAACACTTACAGTGGAGGTAACGGACCGATGGTAATTGTGGATGGCGTGCCGCGCACTATGGATTATCTGAATCCAAACGACATCGAAAGCGTATCGATCTTGAAAGATGCATCAGCATCAATTTACGGTGTGCAAGGCGCCAATGGAGTAGTTTTGATTACAACAAAATCGGGAGGAGATGGTCCTGCAAAAATCTCATACGATGGATCATATACTGCAACGCAAAATACTGCAATGCCTGAATATTTGACTCCATCGGAATATATGTACTGGCACAACAAAGCTATGGAAATGGATGATCTTGCCCCACTCTGGACAGCCGACATCCAAAATCGTGTGATGAATAACGATCCCGACGGAATCTGGGGACAAACCGATTGGATTAAAAAAGTTTTCAGAACCGGTTTAAGTCAGCAGCACAATATCTCGGCAACAGGAGGATCGGATAAAACAAAATATTACGCCAGCGCAGGATACATGAATCAAGAAGGCACATTGATAAACACAAGTTTCACACGCTATAATGTGCGCACGAACTTGGATGTCCAAGTCGCTAAGAATATGACATTTACCACAAGTTTGGCAGGATACCGCACCGACAGGGATTGGCCCGGTACTGATATTAGCAATAAGGGTGATTTTAATCCTATCAGTCAAGCTACATCTTCCATTCCAATTATAAAAGACGAATATAAGGGATTACCTGTAGGGTGGTATAATGGAAGTTATATTAAAAACGCTTACGCAGCACTGACAGAATCGGGATATAAACGTCAATCGCGCTATAATATCGACACCAATTTCAAATTGGAATACGACTTTTCCTCTTTAGCATCTTTGTTAAAAGGTATAAAAGTTGGAGTTTTTGCTTCTTATAATTACGGACAAACGACCGATTCCAACTACGATCGTTATTATGAAATTTATACCGTAAATAGAAACTTCGACGAAGGTGTGCAAGGAGCCAGCGGATATACTCCCGGTAATTCATATTCAAAATCCTCATCCTGGGGAGATGACTGGATGCTTCGCCCACAAATTTCCTATTCAAGGGTGTTTTCGGAAAAGCACAGTGTTAGCGCAACATTTCTACAGGAAAAACGAAAAGGATTCAGCAGTACGATGTCAAGTTACAAAAGAGGATATTTCAGCGACGATCCTGTAGATATTTCTTTAGGAACGGAAACATCATTATCTGAACCTTCGGGTTCTCATGGCTATACAGGTCAAAAATCATACGTTGGGCGTCTTAATTATGTTTTCAACAATAAATATTTAGCGGAATTTCTTTTCCGCACCGACTGGTCATACAGGTTTGCTCCCGACAACAGAAGAGGGTTTTTCCCATCTGCTTCATTGGGATGGGTATTGTCGGAGGAAAGTTTCTTTTCAAAAGCATTCCCAAACATCGAATATTTGAAACTTCGCGCCAGCTATGGACAGGCAGGTAAAGATAATGTAACTCGTGATTTTATGTACAATTCTTTATTTAGCTTAGCTTCAAACAGCATGGTACTCGGCGGAAAATCTATTACTCAATTCTATTCGACTAATTCATATATTGTCCGCAATTTAACATGGTCCACAACGCATAGTTATAATATAGGTATTGACTTAAATATGTGGAATGGAAAATTAGGTATGGAATTGGACGCTTTTTATCAATTAACAGCTGATATTTTGGAAGGTGTAGGATCTAACTTTCCACCTTCTTTGGCAGGATTCTATCCAACGATGGAAAATTCCGGAAAGGTTGAAAATAAAGGATTTGAACTTACACTGAAACATAACAACCGTATTAACAGGGATTGGAGTTACAATTTAAAAGGCAATTTTGCATTTGCCCGCAATAAAGTACTTCATCGGGCGATGGCCGACAATCATCCGAATTACCAACCGATGGTTGGAGAATCGATGAGAGTTCGTTACGGTTTCAAAGCTCTTGGATTATTCCAGTCGTGGGAGGAAATAGATAATTATCCGATGGCGCCTTCGGGAAGTCTAAAACCCGGTGATATTAAATACTTGGATTACAATGGCGATGGAATGATCGATCGAGGAAAAATTGATGCTAATGCTCCCGCTAATAAGGATTATGTTAAAATCGGCTATGGAGATATTCCCGAAATCAATTTCTCAATGAATATGGAATTGGCATATAAAAACTTTTATTTAAATATGTTATGGCAAGGAGTTTCACATGTCGATTATGAATTATCGGGTTGGTGGGATGATAGAAATTATCCGGCATCCACACCTTACACATCTTTATTCCAAGGGAATGGAAATACCCCGAAGTATCTTGTAGAGCAAGCCTGGACTCCGGAAAATCCGGATGCTAAATTTCCGCGTTTGACCACGTCATCCAGTCTCAACAATGCATGGCAATCATCGTGGTGGGTTATAAACGGTGAATATTTGCGTATGAAGAATATGAATTTCGGCTATACAATTCCTAATTCAATTTTGAAAAAGACTCCGTTTAGCAGAATTAATATTTATTTAGCAGGAACGAATCTGCTCACACTCACTCATTTCAGATATGTGGATCCGGAAAGCCCATCTGTAAGTACAGGATATTATCCTCAGCAAAAAACATACAGTGCAGGTATCAATGTATCATTTTAATAAAAGGAGGAAATCATTATGAAAAGAATATCAATATATATAACTATAATAGCTTTAAGTTTATGCGCATTTTCCTGCGAAGATGTGTTGGATTTGAACGATACAAGATCATTGTCCGACCAGGCCGTTTGGAGTACGGAAATGTCGGCAGAAATGTATATTACCGCATCGTATAAAACCTTTACGGACATTTCACAAGTATTCAACAGTCGCGGACAATATTATGACAGCTATAGCGATTTGATGAAATCGACGGATTGGGATACTTACGCTCCATACAACAGAGCGTTAATGCGTGCAAACGAATTCGGAACGGGAAGCGCCGGACCTTTGGATTGTTGGACTGATGCTTATACACGCATCCGTCGCGCCAATGTTTTATTAGACGAAATGAAACGTTACGCAGTCAGCAGATATGGTGAAGAATGGTGCGATATCCGTCGCGCAGAAATTCGTCTTTGCCGCGCTATCTCATACTATCGTTTGATTCGCGTATATGGAGGAGTGATTATCCGCACCGATGTATCGGGAATAGATGGAGGTTTGGATGATGGAGCAATTCAGGCAAACGTCCACCGCGCACGAGCTACCGAAGACGAATGTTGGAATTTTGTAATCAGCGAATTGCAATGGGCTGCCGAGCGTTTGCCCGATGCATGGCCTAAAGAATGGGAAGGTCGAGCCACCAAGAAAACAGCTTACGGATTTATTTCACGTATGGCTTTGTTTGCGCGGGAATGGCAAACTGCTGTTGATGCCGCTGAAAAAGTAAAAGAATTAGGAGGCGCACTTGCAAGCGACTATGCTAAAGTTTTTCAAGTCGATGGAGGACAGGATAATTCAAAGGAAATTTTGTTCACATTGTATGCTCTGCCCAATACAGTAACGCACAATTACGACAGATACAATCGTCCTTTCGGAGATAATGCAGTTTATAGTACAGCAGTTCTCGCCGAACACGTGCCGACAGCCGAATTGGCAGATATGTATGACTACAAGGATGGATCAGCTTTCAATTGTAACAATTGGCAACTGAATCATCAGGATCCATATACTGACAGAGAACCGCGTTTTCATGCAACAGTAATGTATAATCGGGCAAGATGGGAAGGTCGTGAAATTCAATCATACGTGGGTGGAACCGATGGATTCATTGAGTTCACACAAGCTGGATCAACCAACGGACACACTTGCACAGGTTATTACCTGCGCAAATATCTGC
>Ga0123354_10022122_pt1 | contig 10024 bp, 4 predicted proteins | sample TergutLab28metaG_2_FD_97872 | JGI IMG/M metagenome (GOLD analysis project Ga0123354, IMG submission 97872) | Labiotermes labralis P4 segment gut microbial communities from Petit-Saut dam, French Guiana - Lab288 P4 | ecosystem: Host-associated > Arthropoda: Insects > Digestive system > Gut ...
ATTATTATAAATAAAAAATATAATTCTCCCAGAAATTTCACTCACACCATATATATATATATATATATATATATGTACACACACACACACACACACACACACATACACATTCGCTACAAAAGTGAAATTTTCGAAAGAAGCAGCTTGTAATGGCGTTACTGTAATTTAGAGTTTGAGGACGCCTTGTCTGTTTATTCTAAAGATCTTTGGTAAATCTTTGAAACACTTGGACGTGTTGCTGCGAGACTTTCTTAACTAAGTTTGAAGGAACTGGGGTAAAAAAAATTTGCTATCACCTGAAGTCCTATATTATTTAAAGTGGCTTAAACTATGTCATTCTGATAGCTTATTGTAATAAAAATTTGTTTATTCTCTGTCGTGGTCGGAGAACAGCAGCACAGCGAATAAAATAATTTCCTAATCTGCATTTATTTCCGAACACAATTTCAGCTCACAGCTGAGCTGACCAAAGTTGCTGTGTTTGTATGTGTGGTGTGTGTGGGTGTGGTGTGTGTGTGTGTGTGTGTGTGACTTTGTAATTCCAGAGTCCAGGGGACTGGAATTACTTGAACACTCAAACAACAGGTTACATCTGGCAAAGTACTTGGCCATTTGTGCGGAAGACTTGTGGGCAATTAAAATGAGCAGCAAGCTGATGTAGGAATAGAATGAATCGGTAGTCATAGTTTTAATTTGAGTGATCTTATCTTCTGGTACACAACAGGGAACGAGCGCTGTTCAAGCAAAACTTTGAATGACATCAAGCTGGACGGTAGCGTCTGAAAACAAGGAAATTGTGATCTCTTTGCTTGGATAAAATTACAGCGCTCTAACAACACTGGCATCAATATTTAAACTGTGTCTACAGCAAAGGTAGTTCGGTGCGTCGTGTAGATAAAGCCAGGAACATGCACTGCCCTTTAACATTTTCAGGCAAGTAGACGCATTTTTTGTGTGAAATTAACATGTGATGTTGCTCGGTCACCAACTCTTTTATTTTTTGGTGATAAGGTATAAGTTAGGGAGACAGCACAACCTCCCCTTTATGTCTCAAAACCTCGAAAAACTCATATTTCTTACTCTATTTGCTTATGAGTCTTTTGACTGTTTTCCGTTCTTTAGAATGCAGTTCGCTGCCACTCTACACTGTGTAGAATCACCAGTGAAGCCCGCATCGAAATCCGTTAAGCTACCAAAAAAATAAATAAATACATACATACATAAAAGATCACACCAGTTCCTCCGAAATTGATCCTCAATAAAAAAAGCTCATAAACTGAAAAGATTCATTTCCATTACTTACCATTTTATAGATAAGTTGCTAAAGATGTCAAAACGTTCTCCCAAACACACAGATTTCGCTGAATACAATACAGAACTGTACCAAAGATGAACAGCATTCCAAAATACCAAATGTTATGTTTAAATGCATTCATATGTTTTAGCCTGTGTATAAATAACAGTTACTTTTATCGATATGTATGTAAAATGCACAAATATTAAGCACAAATCTCATTACAAATGTGAATGTACACAAATAAGTGTTTATGGCTTATTAAAGAGCAAGTTTTTCAATTGGAAACTTGATGGGTCGCTGACATCAGGAACGGCATATGTGAAACAGTTTGGTAACCGAAGATAGCCGACAAGAGGTGCCAGAAAAAAACAATCACTATGAGAGAGAAAGCAGATCGTATCTATGAAAATTAGTCTTAACTGAAAAAAATTGTTGCTTATTTATGCGCATAGTATAACCCAAGACGTCGGAACCATTTGCTGTTTTAACGAAGGTTTACTGTGCTGTTTGTTGAGCAAATGTCTTTATTTGTCATAGCGTTTATATTACGCTTTTAGAGGTTTAAATCATTGATGCTGACCCCAGTGACCGCGCGGTCTAAAGCATGGGTCTGCAACTCCTCGCTTGTTGGGACTGTGGGTTCGAATCCTGCCCGGAGGAAAGGTTGTCTGTCTCTTGTGGGTGTTGTGTATTGTCAGTTAGAGGCCTCTAGTTCGGGCCGATCACTCTTCCAGAAGAGTACTGCCGAGTGTGTAACTAAGTGTGATCGCGAGTCCTCGATAATGAGGGGGTCTTGGCCGACTGGGGCTTTTGTGCCATGGTGAAAACATATCATTGGTAATAACTTCGTGTATTCATATTGACGGTTCTTCTACGAAGCTATTTATCTTCGTCGTGCCGCAGAGTGATCGTTGTATGCGTCAAACCTTTTTTAGGCAACATAACGTTATGAACTTTGTTTATATATGTACAACAAAACCCGTTACGGTAGCTAACGAATTAGACCAAAGAGGAAGAAACAGAAAAACCTGGCGAAAGGTTCCCACTTTCCGATTTAATATGGACTCTTACAAAAGTAGCAGACACTTCCAATGTAATACTGGGTTTTGTACCCGAGAAATTCTTGTCTGTTTTTTGCGAGCTGAAGTCGGAGAAACAGGTGAAGATTTAAACATAATATTCGACCATGACCGACTGTAATTCTCCCGATTTACGATAGCTCTACATTTACGAATTTATATAGATATGCCTTAGACAAAAAATACAATAATTTGTCATGACGTTGTCTCAAAGGAAGAAATGTGGAGGCGTGAACAGGAGAAAACAATGTCAGTGGAAACCAAACTGCTGATATGGATGTGGATCTGCCCCTTACACTGAGGAGGAATTTCTCTGCCTCAGAGAAACAAGCTTTGAGTTGAAATACCCAAGGACAATGTAGAAGAGAAAGACTGATAAAGGGCTCGAGGAGAACAATAGAGGAGGAAACTGAAACGGTAGGAACAGCGTGAAGGGAGGTCAAGGAAATAGCTGGAACTGGGTCTGGTCGATTTGCTGCGTGGAAGCCAGACGTTCCGAAGTGTAATAACAGGAAATTGACTTGGCTGACGATTACGAAATATCGATTATAATCGATTGTCAGTCTGTTGCTAAGAAACGAAGAAATCGTATAATGTGCGTAGCGCAAAACGCTGGAAGGCAATTTAAACTGTTGATATTTTTAGTGCGTTTTGGAAATATTTACGAATTTCAAACCCAGAGACACTAATAGAGCGAAAGAGTGTTACTTCCTAAAGACACTAGTCAAGTTCACGGAAATTCATAACTCGCGACCTGTACTCAAGCGGGTGCATAAACGAAGTCAGTACTCGCATTTTTTTGGGCTGTCTTCAATGAAGTAAACTAAAATTTAGCCGAGTTCAAATGAAACGACTAAAGAATACTGAAGAGGTGTTACACTTAAGATTGGTAGGGCCTGTATGAACAATTGTATGTTGACAAAGAAGAATGATAATCTGTTAACCCTACGTAGAAACGTTCATTAGAGGTACGTACATGATTAATACAAGATAAAGATCATACAGAAGTGTTTGAAATTTCCTCTTTAATACAAACTGTACTGTAATGTTTAAGTTCGTCATTTACTAGACCAAATATTTGTTTAAAATTTTTAATTTCTTGTGTCCTGTGCATCTGTAATGAATAATGTTAAAATACAAAACGAACGTGGTGACGTCATAGCAGAGACATGACTATTGATGACTATGAGCTAAGGCAGTTATTTTACTTTCTTAAATTCGGATGTAAACTGTTGTTTACCGCCATAGTTCTCTGTTGTTGAAATGGTTCTGGCTACTAAATCCATGTGCTTATGCACCACATCATAACTTTCTAGCAACGTAACCTTATATACAGCTTTCTTCAACTCAATGGGTCAAACTACACACGGATATTTTACGTCTTCGTGTAGCTCTTGTTGTCACTAATATCATTTGAAACATGCGACAACATAATATTGTGGTAGCCTGGGCCAGTGGCAGTGCAGTTTAAGGTTTAGGTTAGGTTAGGTCTGCGGCCGCTTAATTGCTGGGATTGCGGGGTCTAATCTTGCTGACAGCATAAATGTTCAACTCTAATGTTTGTTGTGTGTTGTGTTGGTACCGGCTCCTACGAGGAGCTCATCACTCGTACAGAGGAGTCCTGCCGGGTATTGTGTGTGTGTCTGTGTGTATCTAATTTTATGTGATCTAGACACCTCAACAATGAGCCAGCCTAGGTCCTAGTAGGGATCTTGCCCCAAATAAAAGATTTGTTGTGGTGTGAAAATATTTTTTAATCACTCATTCTCTCATCATACTTATTCTTATGCTCGTATTACCTGTATATAATAACGTATATTCGGCAGTCAATGAGCAAAGTAAATTTAACTGATAATTAACCAAAAGTGGTATAAAATATTTAGCTCTGAACTATCCATAAATTCCACTAACATCAAAACCAGACCGAAAGAACAGAAGGAAGGAAAATGGGGATAAAATGTCAACTGTGTAATTTAATCTGTAGATTCGACACACCTGCTTATGGCTATAGAGTTGTAATATTAATTATGTGTGTTCAATTGTATTAAGGTAACTAACATTTCAGAATGATATTGTTTCTACATCCTGAGACGTGTCTTAAGTTTTTAATTGTGTGGATAATGACAGTAATTCTCAGGGTAGTCCGTGTAGGATTTTTGGTGCACAAAGTGACACTGAGACAGATTCTTTTGCCCGATTACATCTTGTATCCCTGGCAACATCCTTCCCCATTTTACGTAATCATTCTGTAACGTAATATCGACGCTGTATAGTCTTCACAGTCGTCTTTATTTAAACAATACATTTCAAATGACGGCAAGCATGTGGCTTTGTTAATTAGTGGGCTTGGGTTGCTCGGTTTTGCTTTTGAGGCCGGAACGGTACTGCGAATTCTGATTCAGTAGACAGCGAACTTCATACTCTCTTATTTAAAAACAGTTCTACCTCAGTTGGTTCGTATATGAACGTAAAACAACCCTGATTTTTCCTTCATTTGAACAAAACCAATATGTGATTGGTGTCTCCAAATATTGAGTCTCTTTATTTAAGTAACGCACCAACAAAAGCACATATATAGCCTTTAATAATATAAAATTTACATTAAAACACTTAAAACTTTCCTACATGTTTCGATCATACGATCATCCTCAGGGAACACACTTTGTTCCTTGCTAAAGTTACAGTTTAAAACACTCAGTGATTTACTTCGTTATATTAATTTGGTGTTGTGGCAGCATGTCTGTAAGTTAAAATTAGTTATGTGTGAGTCGACTCACACACAACACACGACATGCTGCAACAGCACCAAATTAATTATAACGAAGTAAATCACTGAGTATTTTAAACTGTAACTTTAGCAAGGAACAAAGTATGCTCCCTGATGATGATCGTATGATCGAAACATGTAGGAACGTTTTAAGTGTTTTAATGTACATTTTAGCTTATTATAGACTATATATGCGCATTGTTGGTGTGTTACTTAAATAGACTGCAAAATGCGCGGTGCAACGATAAAGATTGAATCTCTTTATTTCTGTACATTAGTTTCATTATAAACGTCCCTTTGATATTTGCTGCTAGAGACCGTCTATGAAGCCACTGACGCTAAAAAAAATAATCCTTTAACTTCCATTACAGTACTTCCCAGGTGTAACCAGTCTGTTCGTTCAACCAACCATATCTGCGTAATTATCCCTACAGATTGTAGAAATTTGGTGCCTGTCTCTGTTTTATTAAAATAAAAGTGGAGAGGCAAAGTAGAGTAAGGTTGCCCTTATCTTTATTCATTCGCCACCTCGTGAAGGCGTATGGGAAATGTAGAACGCGCAAAGTTCCGTTTATTTTTTCTCGGCAGTGGGTGGGGTTAGGTGATGAGCCTGATGCCCTGACTGCTTTATTTCCGAGGAAAGAGCCGCAGGTTACACGACAATAGTGGCGTCTATGGAGGCACCCACAGTCGGTCTGGACGCTGTGGAGGTGAGGTACACCCACCTCCTGCCGGGAAGCCAAGCCCGATCGTTTATGCAGAGTAATAGTCACTAACTTCCAGAGCGCCGTTTCCAGTGGTCGCGTGGTCTAAGGCGTGAGTCTGCGGCCGCTCGCTTGCTGGGATTGTGGGTTTGAATCCCGCCTGTTTATGGAAGGATGTCTGTTGTGAGTGTTGTGTGTTGTCAGGTAGAGATCTCTGTAATTAACTGATCATTCGTCCAGAGGAATCCTACTGAGTGTGGTGTGTCTGAGTTTGATCGTGAATCCTCGAAAATGAGGAGGCCTTGGACCACTGGGACTGTTGCGCCATGGTAAGAAAAGCTTTCCGACCTATCTCAGATCCTCTCTGTTTGGGAAATAGCAGACGTTTTCTACAGTTCTATGGCCTCTTCCATTTAAAAGTTACCAATTGTAGCAGCTTAGGGTACCGAAGAAACTTACTCCTTGGAGCAGAGTCCTTCTTGAGAAGCTAACGGGTTCTCAGCTTGTCGAGAAATTCCCCACCATTTTATGGAACCTGAAGTTTCATGACCGCATTCACAAGTGCCCGCCACCTGTCCCTATCCTGAGCCAGATCGATCTAATCTAGGCCCCACTTCACATTTCCTGAAGATCTATCTTAATATTACCCTCCCATCTACGCCTGGGTCTTCCAAGTGGTCTCTTTCCGTCAGGTTTACCCACCAAATCCGTGTATGCATTTCTGTTCTCCCCCATACGTGCTACATGACCCGCCAATCCCATTCTTCTCGATGGATCACCCGAACAATATTGGGCGAAGAGTACAGATCATTAAACTTCTCATTTTGTAGTTTTCTCCACTCCCCTGTTACCTCGTCCCTCGTAGGTCCCAATATTCTCCTCAGGTACCGAAGATATGAGTTTGAATACCATTCAGGAAGGCAGAGTTTCAACGTAAGGAATTTTTACCTTTTAAAGACTAAACGTAATCTGCTTTATATAAGGAATTAGTTCGTACCGCACAGTAAACACTTTCCACCTCAGTTATAAAAAACCAACCAGTTACTGCTGTATAATTCAAAAGTCGCTGTTTGTTCCCTGATCCGTGCACAAAACTCAACGTAGAGCGAGCACCATGTAGAATTTTTGAATGTTAAAGCTTTTGGTACGTAAAGAAACCGCTAGGCTTTGAAAGGTTAACCTGTGTACTGACGCACTATGTGGCGTTATTTAGTCACAGTTAAAAGGAAGCAATCGTGTATAAAGGAGCATATTATTAAATATACCCTCAGAATAACATAGCATCAGATAATTGCTTATATGTGTGAAATTAAAATTTCGGCCGAGTTTTGCAAATTATTCCAACCGGAAGGAAACAAAAATGGGTCTACATATTAGCCACGTGTTCTCTTAATTATCCTTTAATATTGCATGCTGATGAATTTAAAACATATTATTTAATTTTAAATCGTTCTGCTAATGACGTATTTCATTTTGCGTTACTGAAGTCTTGGACAAAGGAGTGACAAAAAAGTTGTGTGCCAGTAGCAGAATACGCATAACAATATGCACTAATATGTAAGCAGATGGATTCGTTATACTGCTTAAATGTCTGGAATAACAATTATTAATATGTATTTTGTGTGTAAATCTAATAAAAATATTAGGAATTATGGGCAATCTTTAGATGAGATTTATTGTTAGGCGCGTTCGTAAAATCGCGAAAGGCGCCATTAACTTCGTCATATATGCATGTCTGTATGTCCGTTAATCCGTGTGTCCGTCCGCCTGCACACATGAAACAACTGGGCTCCCACTACACGGATTTTCTTGAAATTTGGCGTATATTGTCTGAAAATCTGTCGAGGCAAAACAAATTTCATTAAAATCTGGCAAAATAACAAATAACAATTTATGTTCAATAACTTTTTTTCCCCGAAAATCGTGCCGTTCATCTGATTATGATAATACTTATTGATTTTCCACGGCAAGAATGGTTGCACGAGGGCACCTCCATGTCACATTATACCCACAGTGTCTGCTTTGTTTAGTCTTGAATTTAGAAGGAAACTATAAAATGTAATTGCAAATAATCATTAATCTTTTAAGACTTCCTGCTCTTCGTGTGCATGACGGGGCGTTCTACATGATGTGCTGATGCTGACCAAAATTGTGTTACGATAAACTGAAACGTCAGCGACGCCAATACCAAAAATATGTAACTGGACCCAAAATGAACAGTTTTATCCGTTTCTTACTCTTACAATGTAGTGATATAAAATCGATCTGTTTGTTGTCTTTTTATGTTCTCTGCTTTTATGTAACTTCTGGAACAGATTTCCCCACAACTATTCTTTGGGATCTAGGTCTTTCTACTCTTTCCACGTCTTTCTACATGTTCAGCGCATCGTGACAACTTTGTTTCTACAACTTAATTGCAGTAGTTGATATAACTAAATAATATATCTTCTTGTTTTAAAAAATTTTAAATTATTCACATACTTCTACTTGACTAGATTTGAGGTTCTTACAGCAGAGATAGTACAGATACAAGAGTTTTGGTATATGACGCCATATTTAGTGATAAGTAGTCACGGACGTTTGTGACAGTTGGCTGTCTTCATCTTCAGGAGTCAGTTTAGGAAGAACGTTTTAACCATGAAGAAGGAGGCGGCAAGTTGCCATGTAACATCCATAACGTTTTATCAGTCAACATGGCGTCACATCCCGGACGATTTGAATGTACCTGATACTTCAGCACCGAGGTTGAATATGGGTATGATTGTAGGTGTGCCTGCCCTCAGTGCCTGTTTAGCACGTTACGGCACAGCCGTTACCTTGCAAATACAAAAGCATGTTTTATGTGCATTTACTCTCCGAACAGTTGTACGCTGTTTTTCTCTGGACGTAACTGCGTTTTAAGCTCACATAAAACCGCTGTAAAAAAAGTTACTGTTTTATGTGGCCGAATACTTTCAGAAATTAGAAGCTTTTGGAACTCTTTGAACTGTGAAATCCTTTATAAATGTTCGGGAAGGAATAATTAATATGTTTTTTCTTTGTTATTTTCAATTAAAACCGGTTTGAAGAAATCTTAAAATTCAAAATGGTGTCGTGTATTCATTCGGTATTACTAAACACGTCAGTTAATGAATTCTTAACGACATTTCTTTTGTACTTGATCCCATTGTTCTCACGGGCGGATCATATCTTGAAGGCATTCATGCGCACGAGATGCGAGTCCATGTTCAGTGAACCATGACACTCAGTTATTTGTAGCTTGCATACAAAACAATATTGACAGCGCTGTACTCCATTTCTGGATGACGTCATAGCGCCGTAATGGTATAACTCCTGATGCTGCTGAAGCGAAACTGGTGTTACTCGCGGAAATGGAGATTCTAACCTGATAGAGGCACATTAAAGGTGTCAATACAGTGCAGAGGTCATTACACGGTCGCTGTTATTTAGGTCGTGTGCTCGAAAATTGATAAAGAATCGAATTAAGTACAGTATATGACGACGTACGAATTTACAGCTTGCTGAATTCTTTGTGACGTCATCCTAGTGCGATAAATCCTACCAGCCATGAATACTATACTGTATGGCACAGCGCGCTTTTGAAGAGTTATCTTGGTTTGGAAATGACTTCATTGCGACGAAGTGGGATGTACTGCCTTCAGGGATGTAAAATCACTTTGTTTGGTCGATAGTTACGGGGGGTTCGGAGGCGTTTCCGAGACGTTTCGGAGGGACATTCTGTCTCCATATTCTACCACGAAGATGGAGGAGGTCTGTTCCCTCGCACGTGTGTTAACATCTACCATTTATACCACGCAATATCACACGAAGACGTAACATTGAAATGTTTTGATGTATGTACCGTGCACGTCAGTATTCCTGCATGTTTCGATGCATCTGCATCATATTTAGGGAGTCGTATCACTATGGGATTACATCTACAAGACAGTCCAGATTATATACATACTGCCACCAAGCTAAACATCTTCCATGTACTCTAATTGTATGTTTTTATAGATTTTATCATCAACTATAACAATCACGTAAATATTTAATCTACTGGTTTTATTGACTTTGTAAATTTAATGATTTTTGTAATTTTAACAAACTGGAAGAATAAACTTCCTGAAGATGACACAGATACATCGAAACATGTAGGATTACTTATATATATATA
>Ga0123354_10022124_pt1 | contig 10024 bp, 4 predicted proteins | sample TergutLab28metaG_2_FD_97872 | JGI IMG/M metagenome (GOLD analysis project Ga0123354, IMG submission 97872) | Labiotermes labralis P4 segment gut microbial communities from Petit-Saut dam, French Guiana - Lab288 P4 | ecosystem: Host-associated > Arthropoda: Insects > Digestive system > Gut ...
GTGTGTGTGTGTGTGTGTGTGTGTGTGTGTGTGTGTGTGTGTGTGTGTGTGTGTGTGTGTGTGTGTGTGTGTGTGTGTGTGTTTGTGTGTGTGTGTGTGTGTGTGTTTGTGTTTGTGTTTGTGTTTGTGTACCTTGAGCTTGACGGAGGTCATGGTTAGGAGCGGGTTTGAAGGAGAACTTGTAACCTGCTCCTGAAATCCGGCGGGTCTCATAATGTTACTCTTTTTCGACACCTCAGACAAATGGTTGTCTCCAGAAGCAAGTGTCTGCAGGCTGATATTCAGTAATATAGCTGTCTGAAAAGGTCCATGCCTATCTGCAAGCTTAATACAACTATACAACATTAAACCAAATCTTGAACTGAAGATGGAGCAAGAGGCTGCACAAAAAGGTCGGTAACTATTTACCAGTGTACCAGAAGACTTGTAACTTTGAGCGACAAATCAATAAATCTGTTGTTTTCCAATATCCACAAGCTTAATATTGTTGATCTTTCTAAAGTACCACGTGATATATTAGTACGGTGAATTTCCTTTTATGCACAGTGGATTTTGTGGCACCTGTTACCGGCTGATTTTTCGTTTTACTTCAAAGCGACAACTTCAACTGCTTATCAATCGGAATGCTCAGAAACTTACGGGAATTGTAACTGCAGTGAAAAAGCTCAACATTTCCACATAACTGCACTGATCCCTCTTCAGAAAATGACAAGAGAGTTAACGGTTTGACCTTTAGAAACAAGACATGTTTTAGGTAAATCAAGCCCTGTACAAGCAAGGACTGGTCCTTAGAGCTCCAGGAGATTGAGACTACCAGGATTTCTAGACAATCGGCACGTGAAAGTAGCAAGGATGTCAGCCCTACACAACGGCCGCTTCTCCTGTCCCAGGAGATATTCCTGATACTCATTTCTGTTAGAGTCTTCGTCTACCCCATGACCATAGTGCGGTCGGAGTGTTTATGTCAATGAAAATTTTCATTGATTTCACCGGGAATCGAACCGGCGACCTTCCTGCTTGTAGCACAGTGCCGATACCAACTGCGCCACCACTTGACATGTAATTGTAGTTTATCATTCACACACAACCTATTTTTGTGGTAAGAATGACAATTCCCACTGACTGAATTTTTAAATTTCCACATCCGAAGAAAGTAATATATATTTTTGCATTTGCATTTTATTTAACGACGCTCTCAATTATTCGTGTTATATATGTTGTACATATGGACGATAATGAGTAATGAACTCAGTGCATGTGTACCTAGCAGGGAAGACGTAATACGCAGCTGGAGAAATTGCACGGTGAGAACATTCATTACTTGTACCGCCCCTAGTAAGAGTTACTGAATAAAGAAGGATGGGATGGGCTGGCATTCAATGTGTGGCTCTTATAGCACTCTCATTTTAGTATATCAGCTTAAAATGCGTGGATTGACTCAGAAAATTTCGAAAGCTGAGTTTTTACTTAAATCGTCCCTTTAATAGGAACCTGTATAATACGAAAGAAAATGCAGAGGCGAGCACTTCTTGTAGCTGATAACGGAGCTCTTCTTTCAAAAGAAAATGAACTAAAGAGTGGGGGAAGTACGAGTGATTTTGTACCACGGAATGTCACTAGACTGTGTTATCCCCTGGATCAAGGTGTCATTAAAACACTCAAGAAAAAATATCAGCTTAGTCTTCTTGAGTGCCGATCCAAGTGGCCGCGCTGTCTAAACCGTACTGCTACACTACAGCCAGAACCGACACATGCCAGCAAACCATCACTGTGTGGACATACATTTCCAGACGTGCGACTACTTTTTAATCCGACATGTCTGTTCAGACTTTTACCTACAACAGGTCTTCTTTTTCGCAGTTTGCGTATTGTAGGTGATGTAAATGTTATATTATGTACGCGTCTGATGAAGACTGGGGCGAATTTTTGTTGATGGATATTAAGCTTTTCTTGAATTTGGTAATGCACTGTAATTCAGCAGTGTTAATATTTCAGTTCTTAACTGTAAAGTTTAATTTCTCTCGTATTTCATCTGAGCGTTTGGGCTTGAGATCTCTGTTCAAGTACTTTTTTCTCTTTGGTCCCAAAAAAAAACAGCGGCATATCTCTCACAAGTTCTATCAGATAAGTTTTGTCCACTACACGAATACGCAAGTCATATGCTAACTACGGTAGGTGTCTGGCCAGGCTGTCGGCTCAAAACAAACATATTTTGTTGGACCATACAGTCGGAGGCTGTTGGGAGATAACATGGCAGTCTGATCGGTTTCAGTGTAGCCGCTGACGTAAACAGTAATGTGGTTGTACCACCTTGTCTGGAGACGGTCAAGACAGTTGTACTGTGTCAGTTCTGGTTCCAGTGTAGCCGTACCCTTACGCGTGGGTCTGCGGCCTCTCGCTTGCTGTGATCGGGGGTATGCAGGGGTATGGATATCTGTCACTTTTGTGTGTTGTGTGTTATCAGTTAGAGGTCTCTGCGTTGGGCCGATCCCTCGTCCAGAGGAGTCTTACCGAGTGCGCATGTGATTGAGCGTGATCCGGTGCAACAATAACACTCTACACCTACAGTGAGTAGGTAGAAGGGACCAGAATAAGAAATCAAGTAGAAAGTTTTTTCACCCACTTATAGAAGTTGTTGAAGAAGCAGGGGAAATATTACAGAAATTTAAGAAATGTGCCCAAAATACATTGCCTATAGGACAACACAAGCTTAGGAGGAAATCAGTAAAAATATGGATGTAATTATATATTTGGGAAAAATAACAAATTGGGGATAAACCGACAGAGGAAAGAATGAAAGAACACTGCGAAAATATCGCTCCATTATTAAAATTTTATCAAGGTGTGAAAGTGTGAATAATGTTGACATGCAAGATTAAAAGATACGAAGAACGACAGCCGACTGATAACAACATAATATGTTATGTCAGTCATTCTGGCGACGAACGTTTAGAAGATAATAAGGGAGGAGTAGAGAAAGCTGATAATAACAATGAGTGATAATGGAGGGCTGAAGGGTGTAGAGACCGAAAATGCTTGTTTCAAAAAAATCATCAGTTTTGATGACCTTGCCGCATAATAAATGAATGTCGGAAAAACCTACTATTACTCATTTCTTCAAAGGTAAACTCGCATTTACCATTTCCATAAGTTGAATAACATTTTCGTTTCTGAAAAATGTATATTTGTTGCCTCCCAGTATAATATTGGTTTCGTAATGAAATATACACCTGAGTTGTATATTGGGTTAATATTTGATTTCGTCCCTTTCATTATTCTTTCGCTATATCCGATATTTCCTATCAGACGTCCTACAGTCCCATAAAAGTCGGATATTTGAGATTATACTGTCAATTCCTTAAATACGTGGCAAAGGTCAACTATTTGTCTACGATACCTACAAATCAAAACTGCATACATGAAGAAAGGAAAGCAGATTGCATTCGAGGGATTCGGCTGAGAATCTTGTGTCTGCGCTTTGCTGAGAATATCAGTATGACAATATACAAAATTGTAGTTTTGACTTTTTTTTCATATGGGCGTGAAAAATGGTCTGTCACATGAAGGGAGACTGTAGGTTGGGGGTGTTCGGAAAAGAAACAGTGTCGAAGAAATTTGGTAATGACTGAAGAAAACAGCAGGAGACTACAAGAATTGCATGATGATTTTTGTGATCTGTATTCCTTACCAATCATTACTAGGTTACAAAATGAAGAACGAGTTGGGCTTAGCATGTGGCACGCATAGGAGAGAAGAGAGTCGCATTCAGCTTTTTGAGAAGGGATCAAAAATAAAGAGACAGCTTAGAAAACCGAGACAGGGGTAGTAAAACAATGTTGCAATTAATCTTAATGGAATGGAATGGAAAGGGGTGCCTGGACTGGGTCTGTGTGGCTCAGTTTAGGAGCCGTTGTCCTGCTCTTGTGAACACGGCTATGGTCCTTCCAGCTTCATAAAGTTCGGGGAATTTCTTGAGTACGTGAGGAACTGTTTGCTTCTCCGAAAGGCCCCTCTTATATTGAGTTGTTAGTTAGTTAGTTATTCAGTCAGTCAGACAGACAGACAGTCAGGTTAATTAGTTAGTCAGTCAGTCGGTCGGTCAGTCAGTTAGTTAGTCACCTTTGTTTGTTTGTTTGTTTGTCACTCAGTTAGTTAGTCGGTCGGTCGGTTGATTCATGCGTTGGTCGGTCGGTTGCTTGGTTAGTTGTTGGTTGGTTGGTTGGTTGGTTGGTTGTTGGTTGGTTGGTTGTTGGTTGGTTGGTTGGTTGGTTGGTTGGTTAGTTAGTTAGTTAGTTATTGGTTCATTAGTTCTTCCGTCGGTCGGTTGGTTAATTATTATTAATTTACATTTATAGAGCCAGGACCGAACAAAGTGTCTCCAACGATATTGATAATGACTCGTATTCTGAGATACACGATGCGAATCCTGGCCAGACCACCTTCTATCCAGACTAAGGGTTTTTAAGTTTCTCTCTAGTTTCCTGAGAGAAATCAGAAATAGTTCCATGCAACTAATCAGAACGACTCCATACCAATAATTTTACCTGTTCCTGGCATGTCCATGTCACTTATCAACAGACAACACATAGCCACTGGATTTGATATAATATCGTAAAATAATCTCTCACGTATTTTTATTTTCGAAAACTGATTTAAATTTTATGTACGCTAAATTAGAAATCAGTGAATAACAGTGATGGCTGGAGACAGGCCCAGTAAAGATTATTTACAATCCCTTCGTGTTAGTCTTTATATAGAGACACAGTGCCTTCACCTGCACTGCGCTCACGCACGTTACGGGTTAAGAATTCTATATTGATAACCCCTGGGGAGAAATTAAAGAAACGATGTGTTCATTATTTTCTTCCCGTTTTTTAAGCCCGTGTGAACATCTTATGAAAAAAAACCTGAAAAGGAAGAACTTCAGGCTCTCCCATAAAGTGCTAAGCAAGCACTCGGGGTACAGGTATAGCTATACGCACCCTTACCCTCGGCGCTAGAAACGGGTGCGAGATACACGTCATGCCAAGTCCGGAAAGCTTCGCCCCCACCACAGTTCGAACCCCGGTCTCTCCAGCCCAGATCAAGGCGCTATACCCACTGAAATAACCCGACCGCCGATCAAACTACCTCAATTTCAAATAAATCCTTGATAGTTGGTTCGAATGGACTGTTGATCCGGAAGGCGAATTTTTCTAATCTTATCATTTTCCATTGCGGCATAAAGCTATTAGAAACTACTTAAGTTACTTAGAACGGTGACGTGTTAATCCACCTTGAAAACCTCCAGCGCCACAGAACAATTTGCATATTAAGTACATGGGCTGTCAACACTGGCAACATGCTCTTCTGTCAACATTTCATCACACTTTGCTGTAACCCCACAGCGCATTCCAACATTCGTCTCTCAGGGACCCTGAGATTACTGAGCTTTTAACTCGTGATTCTGAAATCGATTTATTATTGGGCTATGTATGGCAGAACACGTGACTAGCACGTAATATACAAAAATTGAAAATATTTAAATAAACTTTCATATTATAGGCAAGCCTTTTAAATGAGTAAATCAACTGGTTTCATTAACTCTTTTTTTTGTTGTTACGTTGTTCAGTTCAGCCGACATATAAGTCATCGAATTCTGTCGCTTTGACTTTGGATACCATCCATTTTTCATTATGATTTATTTCTTTCACCGCGGGTTAGTTCCCGGAGTGTCAGGCAATTGTATTATCTTACTTTTTTCAATTTTCGCCAAATGACTTTGTTAAAAGTCAGCCCGTCCTTTATCAGAAACCAACACAGAAACTTAGCTACCACTCAACCGATTGCCTTCCGGTTCTCAATGTCATAAGTGTTACGCGGCCATAAATACTGAATTCGTTACAATATAACATCACATCGGCAAATATACCGACTGCTTTACTTATAGGGTCAGCCGACTCTACCCCCCAGGAAATATTCCTGGTACTCGTTTCTTTTAGATACTGAGTCGAAATATTGTGCTGCCGGAAGGATTAAGTAAATTAAAAATTCCAATGAAGCTATCGGTAATCGAACCCGCGACCTCCTGGCTTTTCTCGACATTATCTCCCTAACCGTTAAAATTATGGCATAGTTATGTTGTGTTATATCGATGTAAACTAACCTAAGGAACGTTCTTCCGAAGTAGATTCCTCCTAAATATCCTTTATATACGGGGCGGTTAAATCACGTTTAAGGCACAAATATTAAGAAAATTTATATTCTCCTTAAATATTAAACATAATAAAATATTTTCTACCTCACCATAACCAACTACATAAATCTTCCGTGCATCCCAGTATTTATGGATTTTCTTTCCTCCTGAGGTTGGCCAGGATGGGCTGGAATATGTAGAGAGAATATTAGTCAACATTTTATTGAACTGTGTCTTATTGGTTATGTTTGTCGTATTGTAGTAAGTAATGCAGTAAGCACACTGTTAAATTTACTACGGAGTTAGCATGTACATTTTACTTCAATTGAGCTAATGCCATTGAGTCTCAGAAATAATTAAAACAACAAAAGTTCAGCCAACATAACTATACTTTATCGGAACCACATTACATATTTCGGTGTATACAGACTTGAAATTTTAGGCACATGCAACTGTTGCAATTGAATCTTAATACTTGTGGGATCCTACATTACAAAATAAACGTAACAATAAAATTGTTGTGTGGAAATAAGCCAATGGTCAAATAAATGAAACAATATTAGGAATAAAATATTATGTTATTTTTTTGTGTTAAAATTTAAGGTCTTATAGGCCAGTAAGCTAAATAACCAGACTGTACGCTGTGCAGGAGAGGAGTGCCCTTACGTATTATACATTTTACCCACACCGAAAGAGGCTAAACCAAGTGTTTTTAAATTATAATATATATATCTCAGCTTGCATAACTAAATGAATATTTTGATAATTATATCCTGTCGGCCATGTTTTTATATTATATATGCGTTTGTTATTCCATTAACGTTTTGTTGATAGATTTATTCTTCAAGTATCTACTTTTACTTTTGTTACTTATAATTCGGCGCCATTACATCCTCTCCTCTCACTAGTCAAGTCTATATACAGCTGATGAAGGATCGAGCGGTCCGAAAAGTGTACCGTGTTTGCGGTAAAATTCAGTTGTGTTTTTATTTTGGTGAGCATGTACATAATGTAGCCCCTTACCCTACAACTAAGTGTTGAGCTTACAGTTATTGTGAACTGCTGTGATATAATATGACTGCAACTGGAATCAATGGGTGGTGTTAAACACTTCACAGGTGTTTATTATGATAAATTTCAAGAACACAAGTGTGAAAATTCTAGCCATGTTGTCGTGGAGGTGCTGTCTAATTTACGTCATTCGTGGCGCATTTGCGGAAAAGTTTTCAGAACATTTGTGTAAACACAACCTGCAGTACAATTTCGTGTAATTATGACCCTTATGTGACAAAAACATTCGCTAAATGTGCCATATTACGACCACTTTCTTTCGTTCACTATGTCAGACACATGCCGTCACGATGCCGAGGATGCTGAGCGTCTTCGGAGCACAATCTGAGCTTTCTCTCCCCCCCCCACACACACACACACACAAACACAGACAGCAGGTGTGCTTCACGGAGGATTGTGATGCAGGTTGTTTCTCGCTAAGCGAGAGTAGCGTGTGATCCTTGCGTTTAGGCCAATTTGACTCGCTGTTGGGAAATAAGGCCATTTACACCTTTTATAGAAACCATTTCTTACGTACTTAAAATTAATACGCTAAGGGTTTCTAAAAAACCATGTAAATATATCGTGTCCAAAGTTTCACTTTTTAGAAACGTAAGGACGGAAATTGCGTCTTTTTTTGTTCAAGGACGCTGGAATTTACATTCAACCTACTGCCTAATATTTAGGGGCTTAAATGCATTCAAGACTTACAATGTACCGAAACTGGCAGTATGCAAAAAATTGCAAGTCCGTTCAGTGCACCGAGACCAGCATTGAACGATTACAGCGTGGAAGACATTTACGAAACAATAAACTGATATTATTAATCGAATTTTCTTCCTTGGCTATAGTATAATTATCATTAAAATTGAATTGGCCTAATCGATGTACAGAATTCAATATAAATATTTTGCAAAATTTCTTTCCTACCTGCATCGTCGGTTCTCTTGAAATACAAAATATGACGTTTAGAGCTCTTTCCTACATCTCCCCAGTATCTGAAGAAAACAAAATATTTTATCCGCAGGCCTGGTTACGTTATGCGGCACATAAATTACGAGGATTGTACATTAACACTAAATAGACTTCATTAGGTAATGGTAATATTATGAGCTCAGTGTACGTTCAGTAAGTACAAAAATGAAATAGAAGTTGCCAGAGAAAATTACGCTTTGAAATAGATTCGTGATTTTCGAAAATGTAGGAAGCTGGGCACTGGCAAAGTTTTAGAGACAGTATCAAAATTGAAGTTGAATCTAAGGTTCGATTATAAACGTCGTTATTTTGTCATGTAAGAGCACATATATTTAATTTCAGTGACAAATAGAGCCTAATTTTTAAATGTTCAGAAAAAATTGCAATAATTTCAAACAATGAATTATTGCGATTTGGTACATTATCTTTTATTAAAATCTAGTAAAGTGTAAGTGTATCACAGTGCACGTGATCTTATTTAATTCCCAACAGTTACCTAATGTTCTTCTATTTGAATATTCATAGTTTGGTGGTTGTTTATTGATTTATAAATTTTATTAGTATGAGAAACAATTATATTAGGTAAAATCACAATTTATATCAGCCTTTATACGAAGAGCAATCTAGCATTTTAGAGGAAGCCAATTTGGCTAACTCTTACCTAGCTGAGTTGTTACATATCAGAAAAACTTTTGTCGCTAATGTTACACTTGTAATATATAGCAGTTCCAATGCCCAGGTACTCAAAAATGATTGATTTCTTTGCAGGGATAACATAGTTGATAAACATTCTTCTTATGAAACACAGGCCTATTTCAAGAGGACATGTTTTGTATGTACGCGTACTTGGTATCATATTATTACCTTTAATAGCCTGTTGTGTTTATGACTTTTATGATTTGTTTTCACTTCCAAGTCCTTGTGCCTTTACATTTCTTAAAATTTATTTTTTAAGTTCTCTTATCTTTGACTTTATCTGGTTATTTAAGTGCATGTATGTGTGTAGTAAACGGCGTAACTCGTTGACAGCGCTTATTTGTTTTAAATGTCCGAATTGATTATTAATATATTTTGCTGTTTTAATAATTCTTGTTCGCTCTCATATATCCTTTTCGTCGTGTGGACTTTATATATTTGTTCTGTATTTGTTAACTATTTACCTATGTACGACGTGAGGATATTGACGCCGTGGATGGAATCCAAATTTATTGTCTTGTTGCTGAAGAATTATTGAGTGTAAACTACTGTTTTTTTTATAATTTCCACTTTTGTTTTTGTACACTTACAGATAAAATTCTGATAAATATTCAATTGATGTCATTTTGAATTTAATTTTAGAGTTCACAAAATTTAATGTATATCTTCCAATTTATTTCACTATCCAATATATGCTTTGTAAACATTTGTTTGCTTGCAGTGTATCTGATTTCGTAGTTATGCCGGATTATCCTATTTTGAGTCTGCTTCCAGTTTGACTGGCATAAAGTTTCTTAAAGTAATTACGTGTTAATTTATAGGTACAACTTTTACTGTGTTTATGCCTATCTGTTTTAGACTTATTAATTTATTTGTTCTCTGACTGAAACATATAGCAGAGTCCGTGTAGGCAAGAATGTGTCTGACAGGTTCCCTATTAGGAATGGTTTGAAACAAGGAGACGCTCTAAAACCAATGCCTTTTAACTTTGCTTTAGAGTACGCTATTAGGAGGGTTCAGGTAAACAGGGATGGCTTGAAACTAAATGGTACACATCAGCTGCTGGCTTATGCCGACGATGTTAATATACTGGGAGGAAGCATACATACTCTAAAGGAAAATGCAGAA
>Ga0123354_10022126_pt1 | contig 10023 bp, 6 predicted proteins | sample TergutLab28metaG_2_FD_97872 | JGI IMG/M metagenome (GOLD analysis project Ga0123354, IMG submission 97872) | Labiotermes labralis P4 segment gut microbial communities from Petit-Saut dam, French Guiana - Lab288 P4 | ecosystem: Host-associated > Arthropoda: Insects > Digestive system > Gut ...
AAGGCTGCATTCCGCCATGCTCAGGGACATAAGACCCCCACCCCTCCCTATTATAGGCACACAGCCCTCCCCCCCCCCCCCCCTCAACCCCGCCTCTTTCCCACACACACACACACCCACACTACTTGAGGTTTTCATGTACTAAGATATGGTTTTGTGTGAGGGATGTTGTGAAATTTGATAGATGATACCTTTCTTCTACCTTTAAGATGGGGCAGAAATGTCCTCTGAAGCATTAGGACCCACATATGGAGCTATGCAGTGTCACAATCCACAAGACCTTAATTTTAACAAATAATCCTACTACATAGACATTTTGAGATTTTGTCAGTGGTGGCTCTAAATATTGTAGTCAAGCCACAGTATGGGACCAATATTTTGGAGATGCACTGTTTGCTTCTTAAGCCTGAAGAAAAGCAACAAGTCCATTCACAACAATGGTACCCACCTAGCACACTGCATAATATTGCACGCCAGACGACCACAGTATGATATCCACAGCGCTTTGCAATTACCCTTCAGTTTACTAAAAAAATAATTATTAGTGTTGTATACAGTGTTAGAGTCAGGCTTAAGCTTTGCTTAAATCCTACATATTTAAGCAGACACGTTACATTCAATGAATCATCTCACAATAAAAAGGAGTTTATAAACTGAATCTACTGAAGCAGTGCCAAGCATATTTCCACCTAAATATATTATAACATCAGACAGTGCAACGTGCATGCATACTACACAACTATAATCTATATGAACATGCCTAAATACATGAGAAACATTATAGTTGCTAAAAGCCCATACTGTATGCAGCATGCCACTGACGAAGACAGCATAACTGCTTCATCCGTCTGTCGGCACAGGACTGGACTCGAAGAGCATTATACCAGTGTATCTCTCCTCCAGTATTACTCTAGAAACACCTTACTGCCTACCTGCAACGGCTTTCTCAGCTTGATGTCGGTCCCAACTAATGTACAGAGCTGTGAGCAGGAAGAAGAAGCCACCTATCACTTCAACAAAACATGTCATAAATAATGAATACTGCAATGCATGGAATTCAACAGCTGGATCATCAGTCACGTTTGATGAAACATTGGAAGGCAGTGACTGTGAGCTATTGGTCATGGCAGAGTATGAAATATCTGGAGGTTCTGATGTTGCTAACATAAGCTTCAGTGCTTCAGAGACCTGAAAGTAACAAAGTAAACAGCTGAGTACGTTTCTACCAACAATACAAATGACAGGAAAAAAGAATGTAAATGATGTACTCTAGACACAGTACACAAAATGGCATCCAACAAATGTCATACACAATATGATATACTCTGTACTTAGTACACAAAATTCCCAACAGCAATGTTTAAAATTCCAAACTTACTTCTGACTTCTTAACTGATTTATGGCCATGAGAAAAGTGAGGTAAAGTGGCTGAAAATTGGAAATGCCTGAGAATATTGGCTAAAAGTCTTCCGTACCAAATTCTGAAACATATGTCCACTGGTTTAGGCACTGAAGCTAGTAATTACATGAAAATATCACAATAAATGATTGCTGTTCAACAGCGGTTCTACCTACAGTTACATTCAGGTAGTAACTGACTTTAAGGTCAGCCAGACAGTGAGTGAAGAGTGGTATCATGTGGCAAGGTGTGGTGTCATGTGGTGCTGTGTGGTGTAGTAAGGTGCAATGTGGTATCATGAGGGACAGTGTGGTGTGGTGTGGTGTGTGGCATAGTGTTGTATGGTGTGGTGTGATGTGCTATGGTTTGGTGTAATTTTGGAAACATCTACATCCCAAACTAACAACCTGAAAGCAATCAAATTTGCTGGCTGTAGACAGGTATACTTAGGCATGTGAGTCACAAATACATGCAACACAATTTTTATGAACCAAATGCATTTGCACCAAATGGGTTCAAAGAGAACTGAATCCTGAGCACAAAATTACCCAAATGGGACTTGATTTGGAACGCATTTGTAGCCATGTGGCTGAATGGGAAGACATGTTCAACAAGAGTGCTAACGTGATACGGGATGAATTCATCGTTTATGGGCTGAACCAAAATGCACATCCATGCAATGGAAGAATCCCGGTTCACCTGTAACCAAAAAGGTTTAAAAGTTCTACCATCAGCAGGCGAGGTGATGCTGAATATTTAAGGGGCTCTCAATGCATACTGTTTGCTCACTTTCTAAAGCCCACTGAAACTGTCAGTGCTACCATATTGCACACTGCAGTGGACACCAAGGGACTCAACAGAGAATGACCAAGGCTACAAAGAACAGAACTACTGCTTAATGTTTATATTATACCAACATATGCAAAAATAAGTAGTGTAAAATTAATATTATAAGTACTGAGACATGTTTCAGTGTTAATACACCATCTTCAGGGAGTTTACAGTTGTGTCAGCTAAAGTTATGAATTATTAAAATGATAAGATACAACACAGTAGTGAGTTATGATAAAATCTTGGTAAGTGTGGCTGCATATTTTATCGTAACGATATACTACCATACCCTATCTTATCATTTTAATAATTCATAACTTAGCTGACACAACTGTAAACTCCCTGAAGATGGTGTATTAACACCGAAACATGTCTGAGTACTTTTAATATTAATTTTACACTACTTATTTGTGCATATGTTGGTATAATATAAACAATAATTACTCAATATGCACACTATCAACATAAAAAAAAATAAAAAATAAAATAAAATACAAAAAAAGACCTGCTGCTCTTGCACAATAATGCAAGAACTCATGCAGGACATGCAACCCATAAGACAATTAAGGAACTCAGAAGTGAATGCTGAGACTGCCCGTCCCACAGCCTTGACGCTGCCCTGTGAAATTTTTACCTCTTTAGCCCAGTGAAAGAACACCAGTACACAGGCTGAACAGTTGCGGCTATGACAAGAGCTGACACACTTTTATACAGCTGTTCTCAGAAGTTGGTGAAGTGATGGGACAAGTGTATTAATGTTCTGGGAGACTGTGTAAAAAATTACATGGCGCGTCCTGGCTGCTGTCTTGCTAACTTCAACTTTGGATGCTGTTTGTGAGTTACTTTTTTGACTCTCCCCCATATTTCTATCCGAAACATTACAAACTTCATGTGAAAGCTATCTGCCATCTTTGAATGTCATCTGGAGAAGAATTTAGAAACTGCTGCACCTAACAGTGTGGATATTCTACACTATACAATGCCTGACCGCGACCAATAGAGTAAAAAAATGGCATTTACAAGTATTTCCATAATGCAAGGGACTAAGGTAATAAAACATACTAAATGCAGTTACGATGTATCAGTAATGCAACAGCATCATGATGCCACAGAACTTACCACTCCAACCAGATACGGGCTCCCAGCATCTCCAAGTGCATGTGAAATAAGTATTTGGAATGCCTCGGCTGTTGATCGTCTTACAGGTACAACAACATACTGCAACATAAAAAGTAATCATCTTGCTGTGTAATTGTATGTAGCACATTTATTGGACTGCATGAAACTGTTTTTGAGACAAACACATGGCTCACTCAGTACTGCATTACGTTATACTCTTCCAATGTATCACATAAGACTCATTTACAACACATGGAACTTACATACAAATACACACAGTACACCTGTGGGCTCGGAGAGAGTATGCAGTATAACAACTCACTATGGACTCAATGGTCCAGTGATTCAATCCCGGAGGAAGCGAGATTTTCCACACCCATCCAGAGAGGCGCTACGGCCCACCCACCCTCCTGTACAATGGGTCCTGGGTCTCTTGCCAGGGTGTGGCACTAACCACCCACCCTAATCTAGTGTGGAGGTTAATGAAAGAGTAAGACCTATACCTCTACTCCCCCTCTGGACCTTCATGGCCTCTAGGCTAAACTGTACCTTTACCTTTATACAGTACATCTACACATATTCACAATATGCTTTATTCTGTGGTACAATATTCTAAATTTGCCATAAAATATGGGTGTGTTTCACAGCTGTTTTAACAGCTCTCAAGAAGTACTAAAATACACAGAGAGCAGTTCATTATGAATTTGGCACCAAATATCCCTAAGGAAATAAATATTCTATGGGTGCTTACCAGAAGTATGTCAGCTACAATCGACCAGTTTAAATTGAGGAAGACCTCACCAAAAAACATAAATGCAAAACACGCACTTCTATTCACAGTGGCAAGGAGGGAAGCGGCGAAAAGCAGTGGGGAACTGACGAGAAGCCCGATGGCACAGATTATGGGATCTATGCGAGGATACCGAGATCGTAATCTCCGTGCCAACAGTGAGCCCAGTGGAACACCGATGAGTCCTGATATCATTGCAATGATGCCAAATGTATATGCGACCCTGCAAATATAATGTTACTTCTGTATCATCATATATTTAAAATAATCAGTGCTTACATCAGCTTTTATCACCCAGCACTTAAATCCCATTGCAGCTTCTGAAAGCCAGTACTTTCATTTGAAAACACCCATGCCTGCACCTGTGCAGGATAGCACTTTCCCTTTCCTCCATGAACAGACAGATTTAATGGGACACTGGTACACTGGATGATAAGGTTACACTAGGAAAATATACAATAAAACAATCTGTATAACAATGACAAGGCCTTACATAAAATTTAAGAGTAATTCATGATTAAATGCAAACAATACACAGGGTCTGAACATACACTGCAATGACACAACTTTTTCCCACACTAAACATTAAAATAACTTACTTCAGTATTTTCCCACATGGTTAACACATACTTTTCCTTGTAGTATGTTTTCCAATTTAACATAATTTCCTGCCTAAAGAGCATCAAAAATTCATGCTGCAATAAACTTTTCAAATCTTGAATATGCTTTTTTTTTTTTATGTTTTCTGCATCCTGCATTGTAATATAATTATACAATAACACCCAAAGAAATGTACATTTTATAAATTAATATTTTAATTTTCAATTTAGATGTCTTCTACATGTTTCAAGCCCAGGGGTTCATCTTCAGGAAGACGGCTGAATATGCAGTTATGGTATGGTACATTATATATGCATTGGTATAAGCAGTCTAGTAGGTAGAAGAGTGTGTTCCTGGAACAATGAAAGACTGCTTATACTGATGCATGTAAAATATACCATACCTTAACTACATATACAACCGTCTTCCTGAAGATGAACCCTCAGGTTCAAAACGTGGAAGACATCTAAATTAAAAATTAAAATGTTAATCAGAAAATGTGCAAGATATAAGGTTCTCACAGCAGAGTTGTTGATGATTCAGGTTTTCTGGGATGTGACACTATGTTGTTGGGTCAGTTGTTCCAGGCATTCTTTGGAAATGTCTCAGGAACCACTCACTGAATCCTCAACATCACAGCGCCTGGCGATGTGACACTGAGTAATCTAGTAAACAAATACAAACTTTAAGGCACAGGAAGTATGTGCCTTGAAACACAGTTATGTATCTACCAGACTACATGGCATCACACCCCAGAAAACGGTTTTCCTATTCACAGACATGAGTGGCGCAAGTCCCTTTTATAGCGACCATATGACAGTCCATATGTTCAGAGCATGCACGAGACTATGGTGACACCATAACACTAGAAGTACTGAAATAATTAAACTTTTCATTTATTATGTCAATATATAAATGTCAATATGTCGTAACAAATGTTTCAGTATTGGCAGTCATGGTGCCAACTTGTCATCAGTTCAAGCGTGAAAGAGCTTACTTGCAAAGCAATAAAAGAGTAGTGGGCATATAACAGTACTGTGTTAAACAAGGGAGAGGGTATTCATGAGAAAATGTTGCATATGATTCAAATGAGAGGAACTGAAGGGAAAGGAGTAAGAGCTATAGCTCGAGACTGAGAGATTGATGGTTCTTGGTAAACACTCCACACCTACTGGTAGAAGAGTTTTGACTAAGTGAAGTGAAGTGATTCAGATGAAGGAAATCATAAATATGGCACACTCTACTCATCTTAGTTATCAGATAACAGATCTATTTTGGGCCCAAGCATAGCAAAACATTGCAGAACATGTAACTTTCAGTACTTTCAGAAACTCTTAAGTGTAATCACACTACATGTATGACAGATGCACTTCAGACTCACTCCTCCTGCGTAGTATTCTCATATCCCTGCTGCAGTTTCAGACCTTGATACACAAATGTTGGACCCCACCAGGCCAGTGCTCCCGCAACAAATGAAACACATGTGAAACCAGCCGTTGATAGCATGTAACTCTTACTGAAATAAAATTTAAGTCACATTCAGACATCAAGCATGAGGGCCGTGTAACACCTGTTTGTGTGAAAAGAAACTGCTTTGTGAACAATAATAAAGAATGCTCTTTATTTTTTACCAACTTATGCACTTGTATATCAGTTAATATTAATGCTATTACATTAAAATATTAAAAGATAAACTATAAAATTATTTTAAAAAACTCCCACATGTTTCGGTTTACTTTATAAAACCATCTTCAGGGAGTCTCCTGTGCCTATTAAAGTTACTTGTTATCTGATATTACCATTGAGGTATGCTGGCAGCATGTCTTATTTCATATGTGATGGAGCTGGATATCATATTATGTGTATTCCTTGTGTTGGTTTCCTGTGTCTGTGTCTGTAGGTCATGGTATGACTCTTGTTTCGGTTTATTATGTTGTAGAGGGGGTTGATGTCGTTGACCTGCTGTTCTTTGACTAATAATCCGTGGTTGTGAAAAGTTTGTATGTATATGTTTTCCCAGCAACTCATCCGTGCCCCTTTGGTCATTCTTTTAGTAACTGTAGGGTTTCTTTTACAGGCCTGTATTCATGTCTATTTTGTAATATATGCATAGCATATGCTGATTGTGGACTGTTGTTTCTTATGTACCTTATGTGTTCCTTATATCTTGTAGCTACGGATCTGCCGGACTGGCCAATATATGCCATGTTACATTGCAACTTGTATATTCCACTGGGGTTTGTACTATTATTGGTTTCTCTGGATAGTTGCTGCTGAATAGTATTGGTTGTTCTGAATGCTATATTTATGTTGGTATCTTTGAACAGGTTGGTTACTCATCTGATTAATGGGCTGAAGTATGTGAATATTGTCCATTTTTTGTGTCCAGTTTGGTGCTCTTGTGTGTCTTTTTGCTGTATCCTGTTGCTGGGAAAACATATACATACAAACTTTTCACCACCACGGATTATTAGTCAAAGAACAGCAGGTCAATGACATCAACCCCCTCTACAACATAATAAACGAAACAAGAATCATACCACGACCTACAGATGCAGACACAGGAAACCAACACAAGGAATACACGTAATATGATATCCAGCTCCATCACATATGAAGTAAGACATGCTGCCAGCATACCTCAATGGTAATATCAGATAACAAGTAACTTTAATAGGCACAGGAGATTCCCTGAAGATGGTTTTATAAAGTAAACCGAAACATGTCGGAGTTTTTTTAAATAATTTTATAGTTTATCTTTTAATATTTTAATGTAATAGCATTAATATTAACTGATATACAAGTGCATAAGTTGGTGAAAAATAATGTGAATTGAATCAATATGCACAGTGCAACAGTGAAAGTGAAAATAATAAAGAACTCTACTGAGAGCACATGAACACATGCAAGTGCGCACATGCACGCACGCACACATACATGGGTGTGTGTGTGTGTGTGTATGTGTATATACATAGTGTACATAACTATATACAGTATACGTTTACATATGTTTGAGCCATGTCATCCCCGAGAATATCTGATATAATCTCGAATAACTGGGTACTATTAAGCAAGATTTCAGGCTTGTGCTGTGAAACAGAAGAGATATGAACTCTTCTGGAATATTATGTACTATATCGTGGGAATTCCTTACTGACGTTTCAGAAGAACTTATCAGTTCCATATTCAAGGATCAAGAAATCCTAGAAGAAAAGCAGCTTGTGACTGTAAGTTGTGTGTTCCAATTGTCGGTACATACCCACAATTGGAACATACACAAGATGCTCCAACGATATCGCTGATTTCAATATTGTACCAACATCAAGACAGACAACAGTTTTAATAATATTTTAACTTACCTATTTATAACCTACATTTTATACAAATATTGATGTAAACCCCCTGAGAATGACCCACAAGAAAGCTTTTAATTGTAAAAACTTTGTATTGTAATTTAGTGCATGTGTTGGCATATTCTTGAATTATGCTGTTACCTTCTTGGGTTAACAGTCCTGAACTGGCATTTCCCAACCTTTCCGTCCCTGCTGTAACCCCGCTGACTACCTGGGCAACCCCTCCTGGTCTCACTGACTGTCTTGTTACTGCATTTGCTGTTTTTAATATCCACATTTAACAAAAGTACTAATAATTACATAGCTGTCTATTCAAAATTAAAGTATCAGATTTTAGTATGGAACGTTTTAAAGCCAACACTCATTTTTTTAGCAGATCATTTAAACTGCAGTTTACTCACAGTGACAAACTGATAAGCCAGGGTTGCTAGCTGTGATGTGATACAGCTTTTGGAATAAGAAGAACCCTATATGGACGACCCACAAAAAGTTGGGGAATGCCACTCTCAGAATTTACTACAAAAAATGACAAGACAATATCTGTGTGACAAAGGGCACAGTGTTACAGGTGTGTTTCAGGCTCACTTTTTACAAAGTTCCCTAAGGTCACTGCTCCATGTGGTGGGTTCGAGCTCAGATCCTTCATTCCTTCCTCTCACAGGATCATGCATGACAAAGATGATCAGAAGGACAGCCAAAATACCCATCAATGGGGTTACACGCAGCCCCCACCTCCAAGATCCAGACAAATTTGCTGTCCCGGATCCAACAATATACCCCAGGCCACTGTAAAATAATAATAATAAAAAAGAATAAATCAAACATTGCAGAATATTACTGTACTACAAACAAAAACTACAACATGTGTAGTAAGAAACAAATATGCATGGGTGTAAAAAGTGATAAAAGATGAAATAAGGCACATTTATTATCAAGTAATGAATGTCCTGTCTCTTACCTGCCAACTGGTATGGCAAAATAGAAGAATGCAAGCATTTTTGATCTTGCGTCTTTTACATACATATCACTGATTATGGTTGGAGCTATGGTGGAATAGCTGGCTTCACCAATCCCCACAAGAGCTCTGAAGGTGATAAACCATCCATACGTCTGTTAACAAACATATTAATATGAAGAGAAGCAACAGAAGTGCTTCACTTGGTATGTGACTATGAGACAAGAGCAGGGAATTGCTTCACTTGCTGAGTGACTCTGAACTCCTTGAGAAGGCCCAGCTTCATTACATCCATAAACTCTGGGAATTTTGTTAATTTGTTTTAATGTTCTATTGCTGTTGGTAATACCAGCAGCCAATAAGAAGAACCGTGCAGTGCATGCGTGTTGAATGGGACACACTGCACTTGCGATAAAACTCTTTGGGCATATTGCATGCCTCAGTGTTCAGCCACCTGATGCTGGTTGTTGGACCAAGATAGTTTGACTCCTTTCAGTCGCCATGAAAGCGTCAGATTCCATATCATATTTTATTTAATGTCTCAGAACACACTGCAGTGGTGAGATCTTCTGAGCTGTCACACAACTAGCAAGCTAAGTGGCTATTGCAATCCCACAAAGGACTCTCCACTCCAAGTTCATACATACAGAATACTCAGTACAGAATTTAAGATACCTGTGAGGAGATGTAAGAGTTCTATTTAATTTCCAACACAATGCTGCAGTTACCATTTTTTATCTGATTAAAAGTAGTAGTAGTAGTAATAATAATAATAATAATAATAATACACTTCAACATGTGCAAGGAAAGAGGGGTAAAATTGGACAAAAAACACTGGTATGAACATGTGCCAAAATTAGTAGAAACAAGTCAAGGAAGCAAGGTAACCATACTGTGGAATCAACAAGTACAAACTGACAGAACTATCCCCAACAACAAACCAGACATTATAATCCGTGATAATGAAAAGAGAACA
>Ga0123354_10022129_pt1 | contig 10023 bp, 9 predicted proteins | sample TergutLab28metaG_2_FD_97872 | JGI IMG/M metagenome (GOLD analysis project Ga0123354, IMG submission 97872) | Labiotermes labralis P4 segment gut microbial communities from Petit-Saut dam, French Guiana - Lab288 P4 | ecosystem: Host-associated > Arthropoda: Insects > Digestive system > Gut ...
ATTGCAAAAGTTCCAGCGGTTTCTGTTGACCCTTTGAAATTAAAATTTTTTTCTTCTCTAATCTGCCCCCCCCCCCCCACGCCCCACCTCGCACTCAAACTTCTAATCGTACTTTCAGCCTTTTATATTTCAATCTTTAAGGTAAAAGGTAGGAAGGCATCCTTCTGAGCCGAAAGCTAGCAAGCAATTCCTTTAATAAATCTGCTTTTAATTTCTTGCAAAACATAATTTAATGTATTCGCAGAGTATAACCAACAAGATGCAACGTTTCACAATTTATTTATTTCTGCAAGACGCTCTACATGTTTCTGACCGTTTTTCCGTCCATCATCAGGAGCTCAAAACTGCACACATCAATGTTCCATCGCGGCCAGGCTAGCAGCAGGCAACAGTATTGGTCTGACAAATTCCTGACGCTGTGTGCAGTTTTGAGCTGCGGATGATGGACGGAAAAACGGTCTGAAACATGTAGAGCGTCTTGCAGGAATAAATAAATTGTGAAACGTTGCATCTTGTTGGTTATACTCTGCGAATATATTAGCGATGCACGGACCTATGAATGTTAAATTTAATGTATTGTTTCTCCGATTTCCCAGATACGTGTATTGACTCTGCCACATAATTTATTCCTGCTTGAAACATTCGAATGTACAGTGAACGTGTGTTTCTGTTTTGTTACAGGGACAGGGTTGGATCAGATGGTTACTGAATCAGATGATCAGAGAATCAGTGGTTTGCAGGCGACAGTGGCGCAGGTAACGCCAAGACAATATATTTGCTTTCAAACTAAAGTGCCCCTGTGACGTTTATTTCGTACTTCCGCGAGAGGATGCAGTTTCATGGTTCATGGCCTACGTTCCTTCAGAGCATGCGACCCCCCGTTACAAAAAACCATTTGACAAATTTTCACTTTATTTAGTATTAATCATACGCCATTTTAGGCCACAATATCGCCTCTCATTTTTATTTCCTTCAATGAATTATAAGAACGTGTCGGAAGTGCAAAATCCTGAGGTGGGAGTGACACTAGCGCCACTTGTTTCCAAGTATTTCGAAAGTTATGTAACATTTGAACAGGTAGGGGTTGTTGTTGTGTGGAGTGTAAAGTAACAACATGGCGATCATACGAAAATTTTATTTACCTTTGGGTTTGCTGGTGATTCTTAAGGGACCGTAGTACCTAGACATGTAGTACGGATGTAGAGTGTAGACTTGCCTGCACATTGTAGGCTTTGAGGTTATGTTCTGCATATTTAATATAGACACAAAATGTAGACAAATTAAGTAGTATCTGTTTCACACAAAAATAACTTAAAATTATTATTTTATTATTATTATTATTATTAGTAGTAGTAGTAGTAGTAATAGTAGTTGTAGTATTATAATAGAAGTGGTAGTAATTATGGAACTGTAGGACTAGGAATATTCTTCTTGCAGTAGGAAAGTAGATTTAATCAATTCTGCTTAACAGCAAATCCCGAAAGCGCTGCTGATGCTGATTTACTTACCAACCGTCCGTCGCATGCAGGGTATACAGCAGGGCTGACAAACCTTTAGCACATGTGCCCAAAATGGCGCGTGAAAAGATCTACTTGGCACGCGGCATTCACTGCTGTCCCAGTCGCGTTGTTTATATTATCCGACCAGCGTCTCTATATTACGAAGGAAATATATGTGTATATACACATATCTGACTGCATGCAGACTGTATACGAATTACCGCTGCTACCAAACAACACTGCAGTGAAACATTTTTACACAAATCGGGAGCGCTGCGAAGTGTTGACTGTATATGTATCATTGGGGTGCCGGTCGGACGGTGACTGGGCGAATACGTGACATTGGACAAAAGTTTTACAAATCCTTGCCAAACAGGAAGTAACAGCAGCCCCAGTTACTGACACATATTCTTCCTCATCGCATTCCTCGAGCAGGCCTTTTTTTTTAGAAATATTATAATTATGCTATATACTAATTATATAATTTTAATGTGCATTAGTAATAATGCAGTAATTAATAATCATTAATGGAAAACTCCAAGACCTTGTTTTGTTCTTCAAAATTCCCATAGGCAGGTGACAGACTATCTTCGAAATTTACGGACAGTTTGCGTACCCGCTCTCGATACGGTTCGCCAGCCCCGGTATAGAGCCTAGTTAACAGTCACTTACAGCAAATAATGAAATTCCGAACAAAAGTATATTTTCTGGTCTCTGCCATCTTGTATTTTGCTTTTCGGAGGAATAGAAACTACTGCCTAATTCTGCAGAGCAGATACTGAATTTCTCTCCACTTTTCGATTGTCATAAACAACAATACGCCAGTGTGTAGACTTGGAAATGAAGGCTTCATTTTTTTTCCGAAATGTTGGTAGAATATACGAAACTACACGACATAACATCCCAAACAGCCGTAGTGTTCCGCAAGAAAACCAAGAGAGCTCCAGTAAAGAAAAGAAAAACCCTGAATTAAATATGCACTAGAGGAAATTTTATTTGGTTGGAATTCATGTTTCTGATGTTGCAAGTAGATGAGCTGGATAAAGTTCCAGGTAGAAAGAATGCCTGTTCGTCAGATATACGGAAAAAGTCGCCATATTGTTGCCCGGTATTCCCACAACCATTACATGAGCTTTGCTCCACAACGTTTCGAGACCAGCAGGCTGGTGAAGGATTACACCGGCTGTCTCTTGGTTTTCCTCAGTTCTTTAATACAAATGCCGGGATAGTAGAGCCAACTGTTGTGGGATGTTAGGCTGCGGCTACGGGCGGCAGCTACCTGCGTTTTGTCGGAGTTTCGCGCATCCATCTTTATAATCGAACAGTTTAAGGTGCCTTTTCCTGAAGATGGAGGCACTACCGTCTTCGAAAATTTGACAATTATTTCCCAGTCGCCACGGCGTGAGAACTTGTTATCTCGCTTTGGGATGCTAGCTTGATTATCCCATTACCGCGTCCTTCCAAATCCTTTCCACTACAACCAGCTGCTGACAGCTTTGTAACACGAGACACGAAAACCCTCATTATGCGACCCCTACCATTGCCTCAAAGCGCTATACAGTTCATTAATTCTGTTAATAGATCATAAACACGCACGGCCTTCAGTTGTGTCTGTCCGTTACGGTAAACGGTACAGTTGTACCTGCACACGCTACAAAGGCATATGGGGGAGCAGAGGTACACTCCAGCTAGCATTAACCTCGGCACTAAATGGAGGACAGTGGGCAGCTGCGTGTCGCTGCCTCTTTACCCCCAAGGAAGGTACAGTAAAAAAAGATGAAGTGCACCCTTGTACAGGCACTGAGGCTCTGTACAGACCGTACGGCCCGTAGGGGGAGTAGAAGTATAGCTCTACTCTTTCTTGACCGCGGCACTAGAAGGGGATGAGGGGTCAATGTCACGCTCCGGCCGCTCTTTACGCCCGGGAAAGACCCGGTACCCATTGTACAGGAGGCTGGGTGGGCCCCAGGGCCGGTCTGGACAGGTGCGGAAAATCTCGCCACCCACCGAGATTCGATCCCCGGACCGTCCAGCCCGTAGCCAAACCCGTGTGAATTAAGAGCAATCTCGTATATTTAGAATAATATGAGAGATTTCAGGCTTTCGCCACAGTGTAGTTGAGTTCTTCGCTCTTCTGGCCTGTTACGCAACGTGGGTTGGTAATTAGTTACCGACGTTTCGGGAAAGCCAATCGGAGGGTGCATACTGAAGGGTCTTGGACTGCTTGACCCTTGAAAATGGAACCGATTTGCTGCCCCGAAACCTCCCAACTAATATTCTAAATGAGGTCTACGCTGCTTAGGCCTCATTTAGAATATTAGTTGCACTGGCTTGTTTGAATGTGCTCTTCCTCGGTGTGTTGCAGTCCGTATCCCAGGGTTTTCGGCAGAAAGAGAGGCTGTAAAGTAGCACTAATATTTTTATTGCCGACCCATCTTCCTCCCCTTAGCAAACATTTTCAATACAGTCAAAATATCTCGGTGACAGACGGACATATTTATAGTTCCTCGCTGGGATTATCGTTAAGCTGTACATTACTCACTGTCAGTACGAAAAGAAGAGAGGTTTGTATTGTGTAAAATGTTTGTTACATACTTTCATTCCTATGGGAATTTCCACAGTATACCTTAGAGTCTCTGAGGCTTGTTAGCACTGAACTATAACTTTGCCTGTTGTTATGCGTGGGTGTGAAACTTGGTCTCTCACACTGAGGGAGGAACATTGGCTGAGGGTCTTTGAGAACAGGGTGCTGACGAAGATATTTGGGCCTAAGAGTGACGAGGCAACAGGGGAGTGGAGAAGACTGCATAATGAGGGGCTTCATGATCTGTAATAATCACCGAATGTTATTAGGGTAATCGAATCCAAAAAACTGTGATGGGCGGAGCATGTGGCACGTATGAAGAGAGGAGAGGTACATACAGGGATTTGGTGTGAAAATCTGAGGAAAGGAAAACACTTGGAAGACCTAGGCATAGAGGGAAAAATAACATTAAAATGGATATTGAAGAAATAAATGGGAGAGCGTTTACTGGATTGATCTGGGTCAGGATAGGGACAAGTGGCGAGGTCTTGTTCATGCGGTAATGAACCTTCGGGTCCCATAAAATGCAGTGTATATCTTGACTAGCCAATGACATATTAGCTTCTGAAGAAGGACTTTGTTTCATCGAGTGGCTAATTAGTAAGTAATTAGCAGGCCTGAATTGCAGTACTAATCATCGTTTATCACTAGTTAATTCATAAAGATCGGCCTTTGGGTCCTTGGCTTATTGCTGTTCCTCACACATCTACCCAAGCGATTTGAAACTTGAGGGGGGGGGGGGGGGGAGGAGGGAGACAGCCGGAAAAGAGGGGTTGTTTTTGGGAATTTCCCAGAAAGGGGTCAAAGGGCCCGGAAAGTTTGGATAGCTTTTTTTTTTAAAATTATTTAACAACTCTGTCATTTGTTCAGGTTATATTGCGCCGTCTTTAGTCGCAGAGGAACGAACGAGTTTGGTACCGACAGGGGAAAACCGAAGTATTAGTACAACAGCACTTGTGCGTTCAACTTCGTCCAACGCAAGTCCCACGTGAACTGGTCTAGGATCAAACTCGGGGCTCCGCGTTGGGAGGTAGGCGGCTAATTGCCCGAGCCATGTCATGGCCGTAATATTTCTCTGTGCATCCAATAAATAATGTGCATTTTGAAAAGGGTGTCTTACGTGTGGTTTCTATATTGCACGATAGCACGTTGTTGTATTACAAATGAAGTCGTTTTGATAAAGAGAATATGAAGACTGTAAACCAGAGACCAAGTGGTACGGTGCCTGAAGATCTGTTTGTGAGGCCGTCAAAAGGTTTGGAAAGGGCGGTGTACACCGAAGGTGTGATGTGTCTTTATTTTCTTTTGCGTCTAAAGTCACGTGCTGGAAAAGGTACTTTTTTAAACATTGAAGACAGTGCGTTAGAAATGTAGGTAAAACTATTGTAAAAAAAGTAAATCAGTCCCGTTACAGGCCTGGAGTGGCCCAGAGGGTTCCAGGAAGTTAAGGTTCCCAGATTAAGTGATGGTGGTAAGGTTGTCAGCCTTACGCACCGGCCGCCTTTACCCCCAGAAAATACTCCTGGTACTCATTTCTGTTAGAGGCTGAGTCGACCCCAGGACCATAGTGCGATCGGAAGGATTATGTCAATGAAAAATTCCAATGACACCATCTGGCATCGAACCAGCGATCTTCCGATTTGTAGCGCAGCGCCTTAACCACTGTGCTACCGCGGTCCCAGGGTAAAACTGTTGTACCGGTTTGCTATTTAGTGTTTGTGTGTTTCACAAAATACCCTATGAGCCCCAATAGAGGGCGACTTTCTTTTTCCCATTTAGAGAGAGAGAGAGAAATATTAAGAATGTAATGGAAATGTTAGTAGTAATACTGAAGCTGTGACTGAAACGTGAGAGATAAAGAACAGAGCTACGGCATGCCTCTTGTCGCTATTTGCTATGCAGTGGCGTGTCCCTGAAGTGTTTCTGTGAAATATCGTCGATTGTAAGGCGATCCATATTTTCTGTGCGGTTGTACTGTACTTGCTTACTTCTTTTAGTAGAATCCTACTTCGGAAGCTAACCGGTTTGCAGCTAGTCAAGAAATTCCCCGCATTTTATGGAACCCGAAGGTTCATTACCGCATTCACAAGGGCCCGCCACCTGTCCCTATCCTGAGCCAACTCGATCCAGTCCATATCCCCAAATCCCACTTCCTGAAGATCCATCTTAATATTATCCTCCCATCTACGCCTGGGTCTACCAAGTGGTTTCTTTCCCTCAGGTGTCTCCCACCAAAACCCTGTATTTTCCTCTCCACTCCCCCATACGTGCTACGTGCCCCACCCATCCCATTCTTCTCTATTTAGTCAACCGAACAACACTGAGCGAGGAGTACAGATCATTAAGCTCCTCATGATATAGTTTTCTCCATCACCTCGTCCCTCTTAGACCCAAATATTCTCCTCAACATCCTAATCTCAAACACCTTCAGCCTACGTTCCTCCCTCACTGTGAGCGACCAAGTTTCAAACCCATACAAAACAACAAGCAATGTTATAGTTCTGTATATCTTAACCTTCAAATTTTTGGATAGCAATCTGGAAGACAAACGATTCTACACCGAATTTAGCAAGCGTTCCCTGACTTCAGTCTGCTCGTAATTTCTTCCTGAATAGAATTTTGATTTGTTAAGGTTGTTCCCAAATATTTGAACTCTTCCACCCGTTCAAAGGAACTATTATCAATCTTCACAATGTGACTTCGTCCTGCATTCTGATCTCGAGACATGACCATGTACTTAGTCGTATCAGCATTTTTTCTAGCCCAACTTCCTTACTTGCAACTACAAAAGCTTCTATGATTTTCTTTATAGTATGTATGCTTCCGCCCAATATTTTAACATCATCAGTATAAACCAGGAACTGGTGTGTACCATTTAATTTCAAGCCATCCTGTCTTATCTGAACCCTCCTAATGGCCTGCTGTAGAGCAAAGTTGAAAAGCAATGGCGACAGAGCATCTCCTTCTTTCAAACCATTCCTAATAGGAAACATGTCAGGACAAATTCTTGCCTACCCGGACTATGACAAAAAAAGAACTCGCCTCATATTCGGGCTGGTACTGTGTGTGTCTAGCTGTGACGGAACTGTGTAACAATTGACAAACTTAAGCAAAGTCTCTAGACAATATCTGTACTTGTGACATGACAGAACAATAAAATGGGTCAACTAGAAAATAGACAGAATGTTACAAGGGCTGCCGATGTTTAATGACGGGGCTAACACCTCTTTGTACTTCAGTTTTGAAGCTTCTTGGTTTATTGTTTAATGACGCATTTTGGACAGTTTAATTACTTCGTCGCATGTAACGTGATTACGTAATTGACAAGCTTGATTTAAAAAAACGCGCATTTACATTGCGGCAAGAAATAAGTTATCTATGGGAAAACATGCATGACGAGAACCCCTAGTTCAGGATGCAACCGTTGTAGTCAGTTCTTGTAATAAAACCAACTAGATGTCCTAATTTCTCAAATTTATTTTTGGAATAAAATTCTACATGTTTCGGACAGTTCCTCTGTCCATCATCAGGAGATTTTCACTGAACACACGGCAATGGTATGTGTCACACAGGTTTGCTGACTGCTTACGAGCAGGATCAAGACTGAGTTCTGAACTGATCCTGCTCGCAAGCTGTATGACGTATACCATTGCTGTGTGTACAGTGAAAAACTCCTGATGATGGACAGAGGAACTGTCCGAAACATGTAGAATTTTATTCCAAAGATAAATTTGAGAAATTAGTGCATCTATTTGGTTTTGTTATACGAATTTATCACGATTCACGCTCACCTGAACGTCAAACTTGTTGTAGTCAAGTTTCGGTAAGTCCTAATACTGTAGGCTAGATAGTTTATCATTTCTTCCTTGCACATGTTTATCCGTCAGGGCTGTGTAATCACAAATCTGTTCATTTAAAGCTTGGATATGTTTTTTTATATAATCTGCTGCTCAATCGTGAATCGTCAGTTAACACAATTATAACTCAAAAGCCACAAATGTTTACACAACGAGTTGTACCTCACAGAAAATATTGCATCTGAATTACAAAGACGAAACTTTAACTATAAGCAAAATAATTGTTCTTTTGTTGTGTGCATCTTACAGAACACTGTGCGGCGAAAAAAATGCAGATTCTTTTAGTATTTAAACTGATGATACATATAATTAGCAATGGATTCTAAAAGGTTCAGGGGATACTGGGGTCATATTTTAATGTAAGGTATTTTTGGGTCGTCGTCATCGTCGTCATCATCATCATCATCATCATCATCATCATCAGGCATTTTGTCGTACGACATGACCATAGCTTCTTCAGAAGCGCGTTCTCCGGAGAGTACGATCTAGTGGTTTCTCTCAGATTCCAGTACACTCTCGTTTCATTAAGGTCATCAAGTAAGCTGCTTACGTCTTCTTCCTCATCTTTCTCTTCCTTCTGTCATTCCTTAGAACACGGCGGTCCAACGTGCGACCCTCGAGGGAAGTATCTGCTGCCCTCGGTCACCTGAATAGTTTTCAGCAATACAATTTAGCAAACAATATAAGAGGCTTACATAACCTAACATGGAAAGTTTATTAACAGAGAAAATATTTACAACTTATCACTCATCACTTTTAAGATAGCACATTATATACAAAAATTTATTTGTGTTTATCGAGTTTAGTAATACCTAGTACCTTGACATTTATCTGTACCTTTAGCATAACTTACTGTTTGTGAAGATCGGCCTTCTAGTTAATTGAATCTCATCCTCCCCCACTATACACAGATAGCCCCAGGTTTACGACGGAGTTCTGTTCCTGGAGGAGCTGTCGCAAAAAATATGTGTAAAATGAGCCTCATTATATAATGTAAGTCAATGTGCGGCAAATGAGTTATGCTCAGGCCCCTCTCAACATTTATAGAAGTAATATAATAATATTGTGGACCGGGTAGCTCAGTCGGTATAGCGACTGACTAGGGGCTGGACGGTCCAGGATCGAATTCCGATGGGGACGAGATTTTCCGCCCGTCCAGACCGGCCCTGGGGTCCACCCAGCCTCCTGTAAAATGGGTACCGGGTCTTTCCCGGGAGTAAAGTGCGGCCGGAGCGTGCTGCTGACCATTCATCCCCTTCTAGTGCCGCGGTCACGGAAGAGTAGAGTTATACTTCTACCCACCCTCTGGGCCACACCGGGCCTGTAACGGGGTCACTTTACCCTTTGTAATATAATAATATTACATGTAAAGCAATGAAATGAATGCCGTGGATGTAAAAACAGCATTTCTTGAATATAAATCAATTGGCTGTAACAATATATAGTAACTAAACTACATTTAAAGAAATAAAAAATTAGTTTTGCGCATTTACTTTGATATGTTCGAAGTACCAGATCTAAAGTTGCTATAAGCGTCACTTTAAGGCCCCTGCATTGATCTCTTTTTTTTTTTTGACCGTGTCCTGATACAGAGATTTTACTTCTCATATAAAGTCCCTGGTTGAGGATCTTCCCTTGCTTGGCTTTTTAGCGACATTTTCACACTGACTTGGCTTTAGTGCTCTTCTCTTACTGGACATGGCGGCTTGTAGTTTAGTAATTTAATCAGCATCATCCCTGATTGGCTTAGATGGTAGATGGGGATAGCTGTCGTCTCTGATTGGTTGTGCTGTTTCTTTATATCACATCCGCTGTTTATAGTTTATATTTTTTTAAATTTTTATTGCTTTTTTATATGTTTGGCCTTTTGTTTTCAAAATATTCCTTATAGCAGAATAAACCGTCGAAAACCGAGGGCTACCAATATCACAAACACACACACAAACACAAACACACACACACACACATATACAGGGTGTTTCACGACTTTAGGGCATAACTGCAGGAGGTGATTTCCTAGGCCTTTGTGATCAAAAAAGTTCATATAAACATGTGTCCGATTTTGGACGGTTACGGAGTTATG
>Ga0123354_10022130_pt1 | contig 10022 bp, 5 predicted proteins | sample TergutLab28metaG_2_FD_97872 | JGI IMG/M metagenome (GOLD analysis project Ga0123354, IMG submission 97872) | Labiotermes labralis P4 segment gut microbial communities from Petit-Saut dam, French Guiana - Lab288 P4 | ecosystem: Host-associated > Arthropoda: Insects > Digestive system > Gut ...
CCTCCTCAAGCACCTCCTCAACCACGACCAGCGCGTCGGCCTCCTCGGCACCATCGCCTACGACCTCGGCGCGCGCACCGTCCCCTCCTACAAAACCACCCCCGAATCCGTCGACCTCCACGGCATGTTGGCTCAAATGCGCGACAACGGCTGCCGCCAAGCCGTGATGGAAGTCAGCTCGCACGGCATCGACCAACAGCGCGTCCTCGGCATGAACTTTGCCGCCGCCGTCTTCACGAACCTCACCCGCGACCACCTAGACTACCACAAAAACCTCGACGCCTATTTCGAAGTGAAAACGCGCCTCTTCACCGGCCAAACCGGCGCCCCCCCCAAGCTAGCCATCATCAACCTCGACGACCCCCGCGGCGAACAACTAGTGAAACTAATCCCCCCCGACGTGAAAATCCTCACCTACGGCGAAAACAAAAACGCCGACGTCCGAGCCGAAGCCATCTCCCTAAATTTCAAAAACACCACCTTCCGCCTAGTCTATCCCGCCCCCGTAGGGGCGTCGCTTGCGACGCCCTCCGGTGCTGCTGGCAATCAGGGCGTCGCAAGCAACGCCCCTACGGCGCGGCAGCGCCCAATCGTTTCGAGCGAAGCGACAGGCTCGACAAATCGAGTTCCGAGCGAAGCGACATCATCATCGAAAATCGAAAATCTCGAAAGTCCTCTCATCGGCCGCTACAACGTCCACAACCTCCTAGCCGCCATCGCCACCGCCATCGCCCTCGGACGCGACCCCCTCGTAATCCTCCCCCGCCTGAAAACCTTCCCCGGCGTCCCCGGCCGCATGGAACGCATTGAAGCCGGCCAGCCCTTCAACGCCCTCGTCGACTACGCGCACACCGACGACGCCCTCCGCAACGCCCTCGGCATGTTGCGCGCCATCACGCCCGGACGCCTCCTTGTCGTCTTCGGCTGCGGCGGCAACCGCGACCGCGCCAAGCGCCCCCTGATGATGCGCGCCGTGCAAGACTACGCCGACTACGCCTTCGCCACCGCCGACAACCCCCGCAACGAACCCCTCCCCCAAATCTTCGCCGACATGCGCGCCGGCGTAACTGCCCCCGAAAAACTCACCTGGGTGGAAGACCGCCGCCGCGCCATCAGCCTTGCCCTCGACATGGCCAAACCCGGCGACTGCCTAATCGTCGCCGGCAAAGGCCACGAACCCTACCAAGAATTCGCCGACACCGTAATCCCCTTCGACGACCGCCAAATCCTCCGCGAACTAATCGCGCTAAAAACCCTAAAACCATGATAGAAAAATTTTCGATTTTCGATTCTCGATTTTCGATTGGGAGCTACCGCCCCGTAGGGGCGTCGCTTGCGACGCCCTGTTTCCATGCCGGAGGCATGGCAGCTTGTAGCCGGTGGTTGAGCGAGGCTCGGCGAGCGACACCACCGGTTTATTGCAGTAATAAAACAGCACCCCGGAGGGGTGCCAGCCACTAGAATACAAAATCCATGCCCACCTTCGCGCCGCAAACCCTCGCACGCTGGACCTCCGGCCACTGGACGTCCGCCGCCCCCCCCGCCCGCCCCCTCACCGGCTTCTCCCACGACACCCGCACCCTCCGCCCCGGCGACATCTTCATCGCCCTCCGCACCCCCGCCCGCGACGGCCACGCCTTCCTCCCCGCCGCCCAAGCCGCCGGCGCCGCCGCCGCCATCGTCTCCACGCCAAACCCCCCCCCCTCCCCCCCCCCCCCCCCAATCCCCAGTCTTCTCCTGTCTTAGAAAGTTGTTTCTTTCAAACAGGATTGACCTTAAAATTACTGACCTGAATTTTATATTGAAAATGCAAGAAGATATATTCATACTGAAGACAGGAGTTGGAAATCTTGTTTGGCAAACATGTGTTGCTTGTTGGGAGCTCTATAAATATGAATGAACTGAGTCCAGCTTTATTCAGTTGAGGGTTATCTGATATTTAGCGTGCATAATATTTCCTTACAATGCATTCCTGTATATATTTAATAATACATGTGAAGACTTAATTTTCCTGATGGTGGGGTGTTTGTGGTCAAGAAACTGACCAGCTGTTTTGAGTAGGCCCAAAAAAAAAATAAGAATCTCCACCCCCATATGCCTGATGACAGAAACAGATCCAGTTTCCTTAACACCATGTTTGGAATAAATTGAGACAATGGACAGAGTCTAAAATAATATTCTTATTTATTATATATAGAAGGAATATGGACAAATAAAGTTATTTGTGTATGTAAGTAAGCATCACACCATGCAGGCATAATGCAGCACAGTTTTCATCATTTTGCTAGATTGAGGTGACTTGTCAGCTTCATGCCCAGACTACTTCACTCCCTGTGAAACAGGAGTTAGTGCCCATTCAATAGGAAGCTGAATGCGCCACAGGGTCAGTCTGGTTATTTTGGAGGGGGGGGGGGGACTTCTACTTCTGCTGAGAATTGAACACCAACTGTTCCATCATCAAACTGCTTTAACAAATAAACCACACATGTGTTTGCTTTGAATATAACTTTAATTACTGATGTCCTTGGGATGTTTCATTCTGTCCAGAATTACTTACCATTTAGTTGTTGGTAAGAACGGATACTTCCATGCACCATTGAAGTATAGGGCACTTGCAATTATAACCCTTGTACTTGGGGGTGGTGTGTTATCCAGAATGTTGGGGATGTGTCCGTAAGTTCTGTTTTGTACCCATCTGAAATTAAGATAATTCATATTAATGCCTATGCACAAAATAATGTGTTTGCACATTCAGAAGTACATAAGTAGGCAGACTGCACTGATCTGTCCCAAATCTTAACCAGCACACAAAAAGGGATTTAGGGAAGTTTTAAGGTTCTTGGGTTAACTGCTGCCTTAGGTAATTAAAATCAACTGATATTTTGGGGATGGTTTACATCTTTCCCATCAAGTTTATGATATGGCTCAACGCCCAACCTATCCAGCTATATATCTGTGCCAGGCTACAGAATGTGATAAGACACAATCCAATAAAGTTATTGGGTGGAATTCAAATACTGTTGTGCCTGGCATTGTTTCCCAGCAGATGGCTCCTTAGTGTGTTTGCATGTATTAATCATGCCATTCTTGAATTAACATAATACCCCATCGCTGTTGTAGTTGCTGGGCTGTAACTGTGTTTTTAAGGCTTCTTTACCCAAGTGGTCCATATGGTCTGTTACCTTGTCTAGTGCGTGTGTGCTTTTCCTTGTAGTTTTTTATCCCTTATCAATATCATGCTGCACCAGAGTGAACTTCCCAGCTGGCTGAGATGTAAGTGTTTCAAATGTTCCTTGCTTCTGGTTCCCATGGTTATGAATGTCTTTCCTACATACACTTCACTGCATTCACATAGGAGGCAATACATGCCAGGTGTTTCCAGGCCCAAGCTGCCCCTAAGTGATGTGAATTTTGAGATGTTTTTCTGTCACTGGAATATGTATAGTCTTTTTGTTATATCTGGCATGCAACCTGCCAATTTCATTTGACAAATCAACCATTGTATGGATATGCAGGCAACAACACAAGTAACGTGTTTTAGTAGCCTAGTGTTGGAATTAGTAGCCTAAATAAATGAGGGCAAAACCTCTGTGGCTTGATAAGGAGGACCTTGCACTTACAGCAAAGTCACTACCAAATCTAATAACAGTGATTCTTCTGTCAAAATAACAAAATAGATTTCAAAAGAACCCACAAAATTTTAATATTCTATATGGTTGGGGACTCCCAAAGCCTTGGAGTCTGTGGGGGCCATACATATGCCAATGGTTGAAATTACCAAACTTTTCATATTTCTATCATAATGCTCTGAAAATTAGGTATTTTGATAATTGTGAAGACTCTTTCTATGACGTGAAAACCCCAGGAAAAAGGAAAAATTGTAATGTATTACCACTAGACAGGGTACACAGTGACCAGTGATACATAAAAGTCAGCATTTGTTACATATTTGAAGGCACTTTCCAACATTATTCTGAAAATTCTGAGCTTAAAATTCAGTTAGCACCTATAATGACTGAGCTGAAATTAAAATTTTGAACCTCCTGGATAATACAATTCTGTATCATTACCAACCCAGAAATTTGCATGGCACTTACTTGTTTATGATGTCTCTTGCCTCACTGCTATGCCCAGTGAAATCCAAGTTGAGCACTTCACTCTCATAAGTTCCCTTGCTCAGGTTTGTAAACCTTTCTTTGAGTGGGAAACCGTCTTGCACAAAAATTCCTCCTGCCATTGTAACCACTGAAGTATCAGCGTATTCTTCAATCTTTTTTATAAACTTCCCAAAATGATAATGTATTTCATCACCATGTGAAACCAAGTCAACACCAGCACTCAAACCTAACACATTAGCAATCTCTGTATAAGTTCTTCCAGCTGCTCCAATCATCACTAATGCCATTGCTAAAGCAATACTAACAGGGGAGAAAACTATGTTGTTCTTATCAACCTTGTTCATGTAGTCATCTGCAGATAATGCATAATCCATTTGTAAAGCAAATTGCATAACTCCTCGGGCTATGAGCTTCTCTATAAGGCTTTCTCTAATTGTGTTCCTACTGCCATCATCATTTTGAAATCTGATGCTGCTGTAATCTGGATGTTCAACATAGTTCCTGTATGATATTGCGTACATTGTTGAATTTGTTGTATTTGATGTTGGTGGCATTTGTTGTGGGACTGGTAAACTTTCAGTTGTTGAGTTCATGAAGTTCATTGTTGTTGAAGAGGTTGCCACACTGATTGTGGCAGATGTGTACAGAAGCCATGTGTAGCTTACCATCATACTGCTGAAAAGAAATAAGAAATTCTAATTCAGTCTCTAACAATACTTTTTATATGCCAACAACTGTCCAACAAGTTGCAACTATATACAGTTTATTTATATCTGTAAACCACTCTACATGTTTCGGGTGGTATCTGTAACTGCATCCTGTCATGAACATGACTGGATGGGCATCCAGTCACGTTCATGACAGGTTGCAGTTATGGTTTTACTAACGCCAGATGCTGTGGATACAGTGACATGAGCTCCTGGTGGTGGGTGAAGATACCACCCTAAATATGTAGAGCAGTTTACAGATATAAATAAACTGTATATAGTTGCATCTTGTTGGACAATTATTGGCATATATTTCACAATGCACGGACCCTTGAATGTAAAATACTTTTTATGTCTCCTCGTGTCTCACGTGATTGGACAGCCTTCCTCCCTTTTATTCTGTGGCTACATAACACACAGTTAATAATACATACAATAGATGTATGCACACAGCCTCTTTAAAATGTATGCTTAGGCCTATGTATATTTTTAACTCTATTAATGTTAACTTTCTTTTTCAAAGTAACAGGAAATACTGTGTAAACAGACAATACAACAACACATTTTAACCAAGATTATGTTTATGTATGCTCATTAATCCTTTAAATGCCAAGTTAAATCCCATCTGCCATTTGCTGGCATTATTAGGAGCTCACCATATTCTCCACGTAAGCGGGTTAAGGGTTAAACATTGAAAATAGCTTAATATGGATTAGATGTTGTAACATATTTCATTTGATATACTGACTCAGTATCGATATGATGATATGCAAGTCTATAATTCAAGTATAACACTCCCCATGAATTTGTAAACTCCCTGAAGATGTAAATCAAGTTTACACCAATGGACTCGTATATTATTAAGTCATCGCTTACCACTATAAATAACTCCAACATGTTTCAATCTTTAAAGGGTCATCTTCAGGGAGTATAACTGATACATTCTAGCAGTGTGGGTCTACAAAATGAGTCACCAGTTGTAAAATTCAACTTAGTGTGTAACATTTTGATGTATTTGTTATAAATATTGAACTTAGCATGTAGTGTTAATAAAGTGGTGATTTAATAATATATGAGTGCAATTGTCGATGTTTATTTGGTATAATATACTAGGACATGGATATGAACAAGATAAATTTCCCTGAAGATGTTTCTTAAAAACTGAAACATGCTGCAGTACGTATTATTTACAGTAAAGATATATTTTAACAGATATGGCATGTTGTTTTGGCAATTTATAAACATGTAATCAGTGCTGATTTAGACCTTCGAGTGAAGCAGTTTGCATATTACATAACAAAAGGTCCTGCATCCTGTTTAAAAAAAAATTAAATGGAAAATTTTGTCTTAATGTTGCCTTTCAATTTTATACCCAAGACAGGCCAGAAATGTCATTGCCTGACAAATATACACACACGTTCATATCTCTTAACTGAACAGTCAATGTATGTAACGTAAGTTAACATTTTAATTTTTTTGCAAAGAAGGATGATTTGGGTTTTTACTTTCAAGTGATGGTGTTCTTATCTGCAGAATATATTACAATAACATTATACTTCCACAAGTAACTGAGTTTACAGTTATTTATATGATTGTATCAGTATTTTCAGAGTGCATTTATACACTACTTTATTCTTTATTTATTTACATTTAATAGATCCTTGCAAGGGTCAAAAACAAACCTATAGTATGCTGCAAAAGTCAGTAATATATATATAAAACAAAGTTGGTTGACACTAAGTGGCAGGTCAAGATAAAGTTAGTTGCCAGATGAACTTAGAAAGGAAGAGTAAAACATGTACATTGTTTATATTTTATCATTTACATTTAATTAAAAGTGGGTTGTTGTGTTCATCAGATGTCACTTGCATACTACAAATCTCACGTGGCAGTGAAAATGGTACTATCATAATAAATATACATGTTACATACTGTGGAGAAACAAACAAAATACACATATATGTATGCACCCACAACACTCATCACTAGTCTGTAAATTTGTACCTATGGCAGGATTGAATATATTTTGCAGTGTCGTGCATATGTCTGTCTGTCTGCACATGTCTGCACTCTGCTCTCTAAGTCTAACAATGTGACAATTTCTTTTCAGATATATATATATATATATATATATATATATATATATATCTCTTTTTGGCTGTCATGGATTAAGCCCTTAACTTGTTCTGATTCTCACATTTTAGAAACTATGTATGGTTAAAGAAACGATTATCTGGACCCCTTGAAAAAGGGATTGGCCAATCATAGGACATAAATGCACAAGTAAATGAGACCCAAATCTACTGGTCACATATTTCATTCCGAAAGGAGACAGGAATAAGCTATACTGTTGTACAACTGATGTAAAAGTTGTACACATCTTGTATAGCGTGGCTATTGTAATCCCAGTAATATCGTCAAATCCAAATATGGAACCACATTTGTTACCGCAATTTGTGGCGCTATATCGCGAGTGGCGGTAAATCGAATTACTATATATTGGGTTATTTCTGTCTACGGACTATCAAGGGCTCTAAGTAAGGGTGGCGCTATAGTGGGATGTGATTGTAATTACATTTAATTTTTGACACTACGAATTCCGAAACTGGAACTATTCGAAAATGAAATGGGACAGAAATGTTCAGTTTCATTACTTCAGCTAATGCTTCACTGTATCTCTGTATTATGAAGCATTTAGAGATGGAGTTGCGGCTATAAGATTCCTTTTTTTGTTATTTATGATTTATTATACATCACCGTCAGTACCTGAAAAAGACGTCGAATGATATGTGAACTAAAGAGGAAGGATTTGAAAAGAAGCAGTTCGGCGTAATCAGAGTAATACTTCCAAGTTTTATTGAAGTGTCTGAGCAAAACTTTGGATGACATCAATTGGGATAGGCAGTGTCCTGACTGAGAATCGAGCCCAGCACGTCTCGAATAGAAATGGCTGTAGTGTCACCGCTACATTAATTTGTTTCACGTCCAGTTTTGGCAACATCACTCCGTTGTGTTAATCAGTCACTAGTAATACATTCCACACATACACAACACCTGAAATTTGCACGTTCGTTTTTCGCTTTTATACTACGCGTTTCGGTCATGCGTATTGACAACAATCAGGTCGAAAAATGCGGGTACAAACGCTACAGAAGAGGCCTCTTCTATAGCGTATTTTCTTTTGTACCTGGTGATTATTACGTATGACCGAAACATGTAGAAGAAAGTTAAACAACAAACGTGTAAAGTTTATGTGTTGTGTTTGTGTGGATTGTAATACTAGTGATTGTTTCGCGTTCCGTAGTAGTAGGCCTTGACAAAAGAGCATGTTAGGCCACATCTTCGAAAGTAAGACGCTACAGAAGGAAGGACTAATGCCTGTATTGAAATGCAGACTAGTGATAGAACAGTCAAAGAACATTTATGTAACGAGTAATTTCCTCTACCAGGGATTTGGCTGACTCATTATTTTACAAGGCTAGCCGTTTTTGCCGCAGCTTAAATGCAAACAGCACATTTTATCTTGTCGCGATGAAGGTACTGGAAATGATTCATTGGCTAGAATTAAATTCTGCGGACGTGTTCGGTACACCTGATTCATTTTAACTGGGCTGGGCGGGCGAACTTACCATTGGTTAGGTGAGCCACCGTTACTAATTCACTCTCACGCTGACATTTGTAAGAAAAAAAATAGTCGCTTCCAAAGTAACTCACGATTTATGTTACTGAAAGCAATAAAATTCATGATTTCTTTGAATGACATTGCTTGTTTTATTTACTGACATTCTTAAATAAAACCCGTTAAACGCAGAGAATATTTGTGACGGATACACGTACTTTGTTTTAGCTCTAAAATGTTTAAGTATATTAAATAAGCCTACATTTTTTCACACCATAATAATGCCCGCTGAAGATATAACACTTTTAAGAATAAGTACAGAGCAGGTTACTGAAGCGGTAAGCTCTTGGACTTGAATTCAGAAGATGCCCATTTCGCATCTCTGTCTGGACATCTAAAATTTTGGCTGATGTTTTTCGTGTCTTTCCTCAGCCTTCCAGAAAAATTCGGGTATACTACCCCCATTAGACTATAATCCCTTCTTCCTAGCTTCTGTCGAATTCATCACTAATCAGTCATGCTGTCTATACCATTCGACCTACGTAGCAGTGTTTATCAACCTACTGTTCGGTACCAAAAATTGGATCGCCAAGCTATTCTGAGTGGACTACGAGACATTTTCATGAATCCACTTACTGTTAAATCACACAAATTTGATAGATCTACGCGTATTAAAAACAATATTTTGTAAAAATAATGTAGGGACATTGTGGTAATTTCGGCTGTCATAACACAAACAAGACAGACTATGTACGTATAAGGTATCATTGAGGCGCGTTCGCGTAACCATTGTTGCAGTGTAAAAGCAATAAATATTACATATTCTGAATGGCTGTCTGTATCTTTAGGTATCCAACATGCGAAGCGCATGCGACGTCTTGTACTGTCATCTGTGGCCTGTCTGGCTGTACAATTCTTTTTACATTATCTCACATACGGCTTGTTTTTCGGGAAAAAGTTATTGAGCATAAAATGTGTTTGATTTTCTTTACAACTTTTGTCTGAACCACTTTTCATTCTACAAAGAATTCACCGAGATGCTAGCATAAATGTACACAGGTCTTCATGTAAATTACCCATTATTCTAATCAAATTTTAATGAAAATTGAATTTTTTCGACAGGTTTTTGACAAATACTCAAATATAAAATTCCATAAAAATCCGTCCAGTGGGATCCGCGTTGTTTCAAGCGGACAGACGGAAGGACATAACGAAACTAATAGTCGCTTTTCGCAATTTTGCGAAAGCGCCTAAAAATGACACAGGACATTGACTACCAGGGTTGCCAGCCTCACAACGAAAAATTAAGGGATCAACCAAATAAAGTTGCCACTTTTGCCGAAGTTATTTTACGGCTGGCAACATTTTCTTGATTTGAGGAATTCATCCCAAAACACGACAAAATTCGTATTTACAATACCACGAAGGCTAAATCTAGACGTAAGAGATATAACAGAATCTTATGCGTATTGGACCGTGCATCATCTTGATATTTGAATAAAGGTTGACCAACTAGATGACACTTGCTTTATTATATATTGCTCAACATGTTTCAGACGTTAATACGTCCATTTTCAG
>Ga0123354_10022131_pt1 | contig 10022 bp, 8 predicted proteins | sample TergutLab28metaG_2_FD_97872 | JGI IMG/M metagenome (GOLD analysis project Ga0123354, IMG submission 97872) | Labiotermes labralis P4 segment gut microbial communities from Petit-Saut dam, French Guiana - Lab288 P4 | ecosystem: Host-associated > Arthropoda: Insects > Digestive system > Gut ...
AAACGCTGGTAAAGAGAATTCCATGGCTCAAAATCGTGCCAGAGGGCCATAAAAGAAGAAGACAAAAATTGCCTCCGCTTGAAAAATGGAAGGTTAAATTTAAAATTTATTAAAGAGTCACATGCAGTTTTAAATTTATCTTCTTAGGAACACCCTTTCTGAGAAAAAACCACGTAGTTCCGAAAAAGCTGCTGAAGACGGGAAAATAAGCCCATGGCGGCGGGACGTTACAAATAATACAGGATACTGAAATATGTGAAATGGTGTGATGACATGACAATAAATGGTAAACTGTTACTCTGAAAAGTTAATTACGTGTTCTAGTATAATTAATCATGCTTCTGGCAGACTAGTGATAAATCATTGTGTTGGTCTAATCCAATTTTTAAAGCACTGGTATAAACTGATTGATGTTTTATGTAAACACAAATCCAATTACAATGCAACCCAACGCACATAGACGTATAACAAAGTTCTCCCTGTGCTTAATTAAGAACTATACCATGAGGTGACATGTAGGAGTGGAGGTGTATCTCCACGCTTTCTCGACCACGACAATCAAAGGAAGTGAGCTGATATTATGCGCTGGCGGCTTTACTCAGAAAGAACGATCCCCCGGCACCTATTGTCCAGGATGTTGGGTGGGGCCCTTCCGTCACTATTTCAAATGTTCGTGTGGGTACAAGGAGAGAATTTGGAATTAGGAGTCAGGAAAAGAAAGGGAGGAGTAATTATATATTGATGAGGTTTGCAGTCCCTACTCTTCATGAAACATTATGATAATTGCATGCAAGAGGAGATGGGTGATAATTGCACGAATGGAAGAGTTTAGAAAAGCGTGAAGATTTTCTGACCGACAACCTAAAAGCAGAAAACCACTTCTAAGACTTGTGGGGGGTAAATAACTACATAACATTAAAATATGTGTCAAACATATAGGGTCAATAATTATAAACCGGATACGCATGGCTCAAGATAAGGGCTAGAGAAGCGCTCTTGTACACACAACAATTAGCAGAATTCCTCGATTAACCTAGTTACTGTTGGCTCTATTTGACGTTCAGGTGACCGTGTATCGTGATAAGTTCTTATAATAAAACCAACTAGACGCACTAATTTCTCAAATTTATTTTTGGAATAAAACTCTACACGTTTCGGACAGTTCCTCTGTCCATCTTCTGGGGTCTTTCATTTTACACACAGCAATGGTATAAGTCATATAGATTTTGCATCTAGTTGGTTCTATTATAAGAAGATGTTACCTCAGTGTCATTCCTGAGTGGAATTTGTTGCTAGTTCAACCAGTTAGACAGCCAAAAGCTTATAAATATATGGCTTGCTTAACCCTTTAGAGCCCAGTGAATTACCATCTTACTTACCATCAGATTTAACATGCAAAATTGTTACATTCTGCTCACACATCATAAGGAACTCAGAAAAATTAGCGATTATTTTCCTACACAGCATTAAGTGATCGATTTTTACAGCCGAAACGGGTTGTGTTTACTGCGCGGTACGGACTGGATTTTATATATAATTCAGATTAGTCTTCAATGTTTGAAGAGTTAAAACTCCTGAACCTAAAACGCACCAAAATGTATTTATATAAATATTCATTTGCAAATTCACAAAAACACAACGTATTTCCAATATAAAAATTAGTTAATGATTTTCAGCAAAACATCATGTTTAGTCCGAGAATTACTTGATAATATTAAGTATACTGAGTGGTCAAAGACATTGCCGTTGAAGCAATTAGTACGTACTGTAACCACTGTGGGTTAAGGAACTAAATATTTGGTACCAGGTATGAGAATAACGTTTATTTTACGAAGATGGGATTGTAAAGATTCAGAGTGCTTCGCATCTCAAATACAGGCCTTCCTACACACCTGCTTGTACCAAGCCGATAACCAAACGCCTTGCGTGTAGGCAGCAATTTGTGATTGGTGCGTAGCTGCGTTTGTCACAGCTGACGTAGATAACACTTAGCAGCAATTTCATAGCCCGTATGTCAGTGTTAGTAGATCGAGGTCTGAAGCAAAACGAACGTACTACCTTTCCAGTGGTCCTCCGATATCCGAAAGGACACTAATTTATTCGAGGATTACAATCCTCGATCGCTTATAATAAGAGTAATACTTACTTACATACTCCATACTGCAGAGTCCTTCTTGAGCAGCTAACTAGTTTGCAGCTAGTCAAGAAATTCCCCGCATTTCACGGAATCCGAAGGTTCATTACCGCACTCACAAGCGTCCGCCAACTGTCTCTATCCTGAGCCAGCCCAATCCAGTCCATACACGCACATCCTACCTCCTGGAGACCCGTCCTAATATTATCCACCCTTCTATGCCTAGGTCTCCCCAATGGTCTCTTTCCTTCCGGTTTCCCCACCAAGAACCTATACACCCCCCTCTTCTCACCCACACGCGCCACATGCCCAGCCCATCTCATCCTTCTCGATTTTATCACCCGCACAATATTGGGTGAATAGTACAAATCATTTAGCTCCTCGTTATGCAGTCTCCTCCATTCCCCCGTTACCTCGTCCCTCCTAGCTAATAAGAGTAATGTTAATATAGATAAACGTGTGAAACATTAGTGGAATGAAACTTACGAAGGGAAACCGAAGTATTTGAAATTTTATCCCAGTGAGAATTTGTTTCCCTCAAATCCCAATGAATAGGAATACGGAGCATTTGTAGTATGATACGGCCACGAGGAAAAAGCATGTCCTAATGCCAGTTTTATCACCACGCATTTTAAATATTCTGGACTGGGAATGTACAAAGACGAGCCCAGTAATACTTGTTATATAAAACCCCTGTTTATTGCAAGGATCAGACGAAAAAATAAAAACGTTTCAGAAAAAATGATGAAACGTCATACCAGAATGGAATAATTCAGCGAGGTAACACAAATGTACACACATATTCATGTAAAGCGCCTTTTATTGTTGTCCAAATTTAATCACACTTGAATTTTCTTCTCATATTTTCCAAAAATACTCAAATGTCAAATTTCGTAAAAATCTGTCCAGTCGAAGCCGAGTTGTTCCAAGATGGCTGACGCACGTCCTTAAAGACAGATGGAGTTTTTCGTAATATTTTGAGAACGCCTAAAAATGAGTTTATATGGAATTATACTTTGTTCGGAAGAGGTTTTACACGATCTTCTTCAGTACTTCCAGAAAAATGACGGCATAACAGAACTATCAAAATCTATAGCCAACAGTTTCATTCCAAGTTCTAGCTAATCCATTATTCAGGAAACTTGCCACACAGCCGACAGCTTCTCTAAATAAACTAAATTATACGGTAGGTGTAATTCAGAAAGTCGCTCAATAAACACAGAACAGTGTACAGGATACGCAGCGCTTTCATAAATGTGTACACACATAAGCAGTACTGAATATGTTCAAAAGGCATCTTACCTCAAAATGCTTATTTCTTACGTAAGTCCAAACTGGTACTCTAAGTAAAGGTAAAGCAATCCCATTACAGGCCTGGACAGGCCCAGAGGGTTTCAGGAGTTTGAGGCTTTCAGATTTCAAGACAATCGGCACATGAAGGTGGTAAGGTTGCCAGCCGTACGCACCGGCCGCCTTTATCCCCCAAGGAAATATTCCTGGTACTCATTTCTGTTACAGGCTGAGTCAACCCCAGGTCCATAGTGCGACCGGAAGGATTATGTCACTGAAAAATTCCAATGACACCATCGGGAATCGAACCCGCGACCTTCCGATTTGTAGCGCAGTGCCTCAACCAACTGTACCACCGCGTGCCCCGGTACTCCAAGTATTTAAATAATTTCTCAGAAGATACTCGTTAAGCGAATTCATAATTACAATTTGTGGACAGGGATAATGTAGCCAGCTTAGTGACTGGTCTACAAGATGGATAATCCGCTTTTCGATTGCCGGTTGGGGCAAGAAATTTTATTTTCTCCAAAAGTCAATACCGGTTCTGTGGCTCGCCCAGCCTTCTATTCAATGGGTACCCCAGGGGGGGGGGGAGTTCTATCCTTATGAATAAGGGGGCTGGGCGTTAATTTGACCCCTCATATTCATCTAGTAACGAATTTAAAATGAGCGGAAATTGCAAACGTACCTCCCTACACAACATGATATGGAAAGGGGCAGCTGTACCTTTACCTTTACTATATAATTAAGATAACTCATTCATATTTTATTAATAATAAGTCTTGTAAAAGAACCGTTTAGTTTCAGGCTTCTTTCTGACCTAACAAATCGTTTTCTTGATGCGCGGTACCTATTTGACGAAAAAAGTTCAACGCCGTAATTTTCTCCTGTGTACCGGAATTCCGTTAGAGAATACATCAGATGACGCCGTGAAAACTTATGAACTCCGGTTTCGCTTTTTATATCAGCACAAGTGAACACAACTCCTGCATTAAGGTCAGCACTCTGACTGCCTGGACTTGTTAATTCTAGTTTTGTGTGCTCTACGTCTCTTTCCGCTATATGCAGATATATATGCTGCACGGAGGATAAAGGTTTTACAGAATGTCCATTGAGTGCTTTTGTCTGTTTCTATTATCTCTGAGCCATAGTCGCCAACTTTCAGACTCTACCGATAATTCTGATCGTATCACTTCTGCAAAATTATGTCCGATCGCTTTCCCCAGTCTTTACGCTTGAACCATTTTTTTGTTTTAGGGAGGTTCCCCAAACTAATTTATGTCTGGAGATGGACTATCGTAAATGAGCTTCGTTGCGAGTTTCCTCAATATTTCCAGGCAAATAGTGATACAGTTTATTACACTCTCAACGGTTATTCACACTATCTCCAATACCATTTATTATTCAGAAATAATCGTAAAATAAGAATATATATATGAATTCCGACCTACTACAACTCTTTAAATAACAAGGTTACAAAAGTAAGTAAATAAATTCCTAAGCAAATAAAATTACATTCTTTAAAATGACTGCGCGGCGTTTAAAATATTTACTCGTCAAAGACACAATAAACTTTATCTTCCATACTTTAAATTACATTACTTTAATTACGAGGCGATGCTAACAAGTCCTTAGCCCGACTTACTTCCCAATATCATAGGACGTAATCGATAATTTCGTTGGAAAGAGGGGTCTCTTCATGTGCCGAATTGCAAGTCTTTTCTTGTTACAGAGGCTGAAATGAAGCACGTCAGGCGACGCGCGCGATTTCAACAACATGGAGTGTTTTTTTTTTCCTGCAAGGCAAGGCGCCGAAGGAAATGCACGCTATTCTGACAGAAACATAAGGGGAACATGCACCATCGATGTCACAGTCAAAAACTTGGTATCCCGCTTTAAACGTCGTGATTTTTCCACATGTGATGCGCCTCGTCCTGGACGACCCAAAAGAGTGACCACAGCGGATATTATTGATCAAATTCAGGAGATAATCTTGGAAGACCGCCGGATTTCGGCTAAATCAATAGCTGAGCAACTGGGCATCTCACGTGAGCGCGTTGGGTCCATCATTCTTGAAGATTTGGACATGCGGAAGCTCCCCGCGAAGTGGGTCCCGAAATGCCTGAACGTGGATCAAAAACGTCAACAGTGCCAGTCGTCTGAGCAAATTTTTTAATTTTTTCGGTGCGATCTAAAAGATTTCCTGTCGCGATTGGTGGCCATGGAATAAACCTGGTTATATCAACATGACCCGGAGACAAAGCAACAATCAATGGAGTGGCGGCATAGCGGCTCACCCCACCCCAAAAAATTCCGTGTTCATAAATCCGCTGGAAAAGTTCTCGCTTCGATTTTTTTGGTATCAAGACGGCATCCTCCTTATTGATTATCTTCCAAAGGGCCAAACTATCAACGCGGAGTATTACTCATCTCTGCTGGTGCAAATGAAGGACATTTTGAAGGAAGAACGCCGCGGGAATGTCACGAAAGGGGACTTGTTCTTGCACCACAATACCCCGGCTCACCGGGCACTTGCAACCCAAAAGAAACTGGCCTACTTGGGCTTCCAATGTCTTGATCACCCACCCTACTCTCCGGGTCTGGCCCCATCGGACTACCACCTGTTCACTGGACTGCAGAAACAATTGAAATGTCGTTATTTTCGTCCGACTCGGAGGTCATTGCTGCCGCGGAGACTTGGTTGGGCGGACAACCTTCGGATTTTTTTTTTTGAGTGGCTTGCAAAAGCTAGAACAACGGGCTAAGAAGTTCATTGAGCTTCGTGGGAGTATTAAATAAATCCCGAGTTTGGTCGCTGTAGCTTGTTTTCTTCCTGGTCGTGCTAAGGACTTATCAGCAGTCCCTCATACGTTGTGATGTCATGGTGCTTAATTAAGCACACACACACAAATTTACATTTCTCTTACCAGATATTAGTGCCGTAGAAGGAAGGAGGATATGGCTGACAGGATACGAAGCACGTGTTAGAGTCGTGTGACATGTATACAACATCCTGGTCGGAAAACGTAACCATAAGAGCCCTAGTCGAAAGCCTATATGTGAGGATAATATTAAAATGAAATATCAATATGCTAAGTGTAAGACTGTGGATAAGACGTAACTTGCCCAGCATAGGGCCTAATGACGGGCAGTTGTACATGACATTGAGTTCCCATGATGATCTTTCTTACATGGCCTCTGCCTCGTGGAAATATTTAAGGATGTCACGTGTTTATAATTGCACCTCCTACCAGATATTATGCAACATGTTTTGCGTTTTATCTCTACGAACCACACGGACTCTTTATATATAGTGAGAAGTCTTTAATATTGGTTTGTGACATGCAACAGTTAGCTACATCCCTCACCTTCCATATTCTATGCATTTCCACTTTTGCTGTATTGCATGATGGCCTTGTGCAGTAGGTGCATATCTGATCCATTGGACTGAAATCTGAACATCACATTTAAGGAAACGATTTCTTAATAGAAGAAGTGTTTATGTCCAGGTGTGGAGCATTTTTGCAATAAAATGTCTGCTTGCTTAGACAGTGACACTGAGTGCGTTCATACATGTTCGCTACGAACTCCAGGAGTTGCATTTGGCAAGGGAATAGTTTCTCAGCTATTTAAGACATTTATTGCTTTCCATTTAACTTGTTGTTTCATTACCGTTTTCACAAAATCCTCTCATTGACCCCTTGGTCTGTGTTGTATCACAGTCCACATCGTCCTATCCATTTTCTTGAGGATTTCTTTCAATATTATCCTCCAAATCTTCATGTTTGCACCGTGTATCAATGACATATAAACACTTTATTATCCAACTAATGCACAAATATATAATTCGTTGATACAATTAAAATTATAAAATATTTAAAAGTGCTCCTACATGTGTCGGATCATAGAGGATACATCATCAGGGAGCCTTGTACAGTGCTTGGCTAAAATTACAAGAATATTTCTATTGTATCCGCTGACATGGATGTGTTCGGTGCTATGGCAGCATATTGTTACCCGATATGTGTGTGTGTTTTTGTGTGTGTGTAGTTCACCGTTTAGGAGCGCCTTCACTAAACAGTGAACTACACACACACACACACACACACACATCGGGTAAAAATATGCTGCCATAACACCGACCACGTCCATGTCAAAGGATACAATAGAAACATTCTTGTAATTTTAGCCAAGCACTGTATAAAGCTCCCTGATGATGTATCCTCTGTGATCCGACACATGTTGGAGCAATTTTAAATATTTTATAATAATTCTAATTGTATCTACGAATTTATATATTTGTGTATCTGTTGGATAATAAAGTATTTATATTATCCTCCCAATTACACCTAGATACCCGTTTTCTGTAGGGGTTTCTACCAAAATTTTCTTTCTCCGAAAGGTGTAACATGCACCGCATATTTCATCTTGCTTAATGTTATCATCATAATTGCTCGAATATCTGATGTCGGATGCTAATCTTGAATCACTTAAATATATAAAACACAGGTGTATATATATATATATATATATATATATATATATATATATATATATATACTTGTGAGCACTGGACTGAAGTGTTGAGATTCTGAGGCGTCTTCGCAAAATTGCGGAATGCGGCTGTTAGCTTCGTCATGTCTGTCCGTCCGTCCGCATGGAACAACTCTGCTCAAAATGGACAGATTTTCGTGAAATTTGATATTTGAATATTTTTTCCAAAACTCTGTCCAGAAAATTCAAAATCTTTCAAAACTGACAATAATATCTGGTAGTTTACGTGAAGACCTATGTACATAGGTGCATAGGTACACTTATGAAAATATCTCTCTCAATTCTTCTTAGAATGAGAAATGTTTCAGACACGAGTTGTAGAGAAAATCAAAACACGTATTTTGTGCCCAATTACTTTTTTTTTCTTCAGAAAATCGTGCCGTTTTTTAGATAATGTGGAAAAGTATGGTTGAGCCAGACAGACCACAGATGGCAGTATAATACGGCGCATGCGCACTGCATGCTGGGTTAGTAAGTTTGCAGACTCAGTCGGCATAATAATTCTTCCTGCATTTTCACGGCAAAAATAGATACACGAACGCGCCTTCACGTTTTCTTTATTCGTTCATAGCCTGCTTTGTTGAATATTAGAAGAAAAGACAATACTTTAAGTCAATTGGACGCATAAACGAGTGTAAGTTGGCATAAGGTATATACACAAAATTCAAGTGGAAGGTGGAATAAAATGATACATTTGATATTGGATTTTTTGGGGTGGAGGGGGTGACGTCGCACTCTAGTCATATCCCTTTAATCTTGGTAGAGAGATGTGGTTAGAAAATACAGCAGGACATGAAGGCCTGTATAGAAAGATAAGAACCAGTTGTGAGTATGTCACTTGTTTTCAGTGTAACAGTTGGATATCACAAGATCAAAATTAGATTTTTTTTTCTTTTGGCGCAACAGCCCCCAGTGGGCTATGGCCTCCTCATTCTTGAGGTTTCTAGATCACACACAACGACGCAACACAGTCGGTAGGACTCTTCTGGACGAGTGATCAGTCCGTCGCAGAGACCTCTACCTGACAAAACACAACACTCACAACAGACAAACATCCATGCTCCCAGTGAGATTCGAACCCACAATCCCAGCAGGCGAGTGGTCGCAGACCTACACCTCAGACCGCGCGGCCACTGGGACCGGCAGATCAAAACTAGTACTAATCTCGTATCTTATATATCAATCACTTCACGCTCAAACTTTAGTGTTAGTTGCATCAAATGGGCAAGTTTACATCATATTACTTGAGGGCTGTATTATTGATGTATTGTAACTTAGGGTCTGATGTGGCTCTGTTTTCAGTCTCTGAGACTTGCATTGTTCATCATTGTACTTAAAACTTCATAGTTTGGTTCATATCGTCCAGATTTCATTTGAATATCGTCATGACGCATAGTAGCTAATCTGCAGCTGCTGTCTCGCTACTGAATAATAGGCATTCAGAGAGATTGTGATAGTGGAATACGAAACGTGAAGGATTTACGATCGTACTGTGAGGTAGTAAACAAGAGTTTTATTCGAACAGCTTAAGATAAGAACGAACAGTCTTGAGATTAAAACAACGGATATAAGAAATGTGAGCTGTATTCGTTGTGTTCTGAATTAATTATTTTCTTTTTCAGTATGGGGGGGGGGAGGCCGCAGTAGCACAGTGGTTAAGGTACTGCGCTACAAATCGGAAGGTCGCTGGTTAGATTCCAGACGGTGTGATTGGAATTTTTCATTAACATAATTCTTCCGATCACACTATGGCCCTGGGGTCGGTTCAGCCTCTAACAGAAATGAGTACCAGGAGTTTTTCCTGGAGGTAAAATCGTCCAGTGCGTAAGACTGACAACCTTACCACCATCCTGGGCCATTGTCACGTAATTTGGGAACCTTAACTTGCTGGAATCCTCTGGGCACCTCGGGCCTGTAATGGGGCTGATTTACCTTTTGGGGACCGCGGTAGCACAGTGGTTAAGGTGCTGTGCTACAAATCGGAAGGTCGCTGGTTCGATTCCAGATGGTGTCATTGGAATTTTTCATTAACATAATTCTTCCG
>Ga0123354_10022133_pt1 | contig 10021 bp, 7 predicted proteins | sample TergutLab28metaG_2_FD_97872 | JGI IMG/M metagenome (GOLD analysis project Ga0123354, IMG submission 97872) | Labiotermes labralis P4 segment gut microbial communities from Petit-Saut dam, French Guiana - Lab288 P4 | ecosystem: Host-associated > Arthropoda: Insects > Digestive system > Gut ...
AATAACAGGACTCACCGAAGAAATCCCACCGGACCACACTACACAGCACGCCAACCCCAAGGACAAAAGAGCCGATCAACAAATACAAAAATGACAATACACAACCGAAAAAGTGTATAGGAGACTATTACAATCAACCAGACCAAAATACTAACAAATAGAATAATTTGTACATACATGTTAAGTAATATACGATAAGTGTCATACTTACAGGAAACACCGGGGCAATTAATCCTGGTAGAAATATTATTATATATAGAATGAAAAAATACACATACCACGATAACACGCAGCAATAAGGAGAGCTATCCAAAACACCCATTACCAATAAGTAGCATGTAATATAGCCTACTCTAGGTCGTGATAAAACCTGATGATGGCCCAGGAATAGGGCCGAAACATGTAGTTGTAAACTTTCCAATAATTAGCCAAAAAAATAGTTGTGTTTGACGGTAAGTGCCACGCACATATATTGTCATACTAATTATATAAGTGTATTTGTTCGTTGATGTTTTAAGTCGAAGAATATGAACGGTTTGAATAATGTAACATTGCTGATAAAATTATTTAAATTGCTATGCAGCACAACATGCATTCTGATCACCTTAACTGGTCAATTTTATTAAACACTTCTGTAATTCAGGCGATTTCGAACACACGGTATACTGCAGTAGAAAGTGCCAAGAGATGTTCCCATGTGCATTCGGATATGTAAGGAAGTTTGTCCACGGTTTTTTGTTCGTAAGATAAGAGGCTCTGATAGGCTTTGCTTCTCTGTAGGATTCTTATCCTCTTTCAAAATATATTGTTCATCCTACAGCAAATTGCGAGACACAGTATACATTATAATAATACACGTATGGATAATCTTATGTAGAAAATTGCTTAATTAAAATCTGTGAATAAGCGAGTAAAATCAAAGCGTATGGGACGGATAGGTAGTGTAGCACTCTTAAAAGAGGTGCTAAAAAATATTTTGGTCTCACCTGTGTCGGGTGTCGGATTAGAAGAAATAAAACTGAATTGGGATAACATTAATATAGATATTAGTAAGACTGGGATTTCGGGTTTTAAATTTCTTGCAACAACTGTGAATACGAATCAGTAAGGGTTTTTTTTGTGAATGGTAAAAGATACAAATTATTAGAGAAGTAACGAATTTCTTGATTGTCTTCCTAAATACAGGCCTGTCAAGGGGAGTTATTTAGTTACTTAGAAGACTAATTGATTAGGCAATCAATTGTTATGGAGAGAAAATGTATAATGAATATCGTTTAATGAAAGCAAGTCGTTAAAATTAAAGACAAACGCTCTGGGACCCTTAACAGATACGGTATCAAAGATCATCTTGTACATCGACTGACGTATCTCGGGACATTTACGTCAACAACCACACACACTGACACGCACGCACATATACACACATATTTATGGATATAGGACGGAAACTGAGAGGTCGAATTTAGAACTGCCATAAGAGCTGAACGTTTTAAAGAGTAATAAGTGTTTCTCGTGTTATAGTAATAGTGTTTCGAATACTGTAGCATATTTATCTCAGTATTTAACCAACTTGATGCACAAAATTTGTTTCACAGTAAGTTTTATTTCATGCCTCTACATTGTTTCGAGCACATGTGCTCATCATCAGGAGGTCAAAGTTGTATTACACAGCCTCTGGTATCATCACACCTATAGGTGTGATGATACCAGAGGCTGACCTCCTGATGATGAGCACATGTGCTCGAAACAATGTAGAGGCATGAAATAAAACTTACTGTGAAACAAATTTTGTGCATCAAGTTGGTTAAATACTGAGATAAATATACTGAGATGCACGGTCAGCAAAACGTCAAAACTGTAGCATATGTATACTGTGTATTTGAGTGTTGTTTTGCAAAATAAATAATACAACACACATATACATAAAATACGTACAGAATATTTGTATTTCAACGAACATGTTTCCGCCATTTATGGGTTTTCCAATATCGGCCTGAAAGAGGTTATTTGTAATGTTGCGTAGTGAATATAGTCCTAAGGTCAATGTGATAACATCCCCCCCCGGCAAATACATGAACAATACTTTTATTTTATTTATGTGTAATACAGTGAATATTACTTCACGTCTCCTCTGTAAACAATAATAAATTCACCCCACCTCTTTACAGCACGCAGTGAGCCGTGTTAAAGAATTTTCGATGTCCTTACAAAATGTCTGGTGACATCTAACGTTAGTGTTAAATGATGTCTGACGCCAGAGACACCGGGGTCATATAAATTGCATTCCGTTAGCACCGTGCGATTTAGTAATATGTCCTGCTGTGAAGGAATTAACCGACAAAACGTACGTGTTCTTTGAAGTAAATTGTAGACCCTATCAGGTGCAAATCATGTATTACGTTTATCTCAGTAATTAACCAACTTGATGCACAAAATTTTTTTGTTTTACAATAAGTTTATTTCATGCCTCTACATGTTTCGAGCGCATGTGCTCATCATCAGGAGGTCAAAATTGCATTACACAGCCTCAGGAATCATCACACCTATAGGTGGCCGTCCCGCGCACCCGTGCACGAGATGGACACCATACGTGTGATGAGACCAGAGACTGTGTAATACAAATTTGACATCCTGATGATGAGCACATGTGCTCGAAACATGTAGAGGCATGAAATAAACTTATTGTAAAACAAAAAAAAATTATGCATCAAGTTATTTAATTACTAAAATAAATATACTGACATGCACGGTCAGCAAAACGTCAAACACATGTATTACGTGTTTACACCTATACCAATTAATTACGCAATAATAGTTTCTTGCTAGACATATCGTGTAACCTAACCTTTCTCCACAGCGTAATGTCTCATTTTTACGTAGTTAGATATTCAGCCAGTGTACTAGTTTACTGGCGGTAAATAAGAGAAAGTAGAATTATTTCGGCCTGTTGTTGCTCGGTTACCTTCTTTATTACTTTCATTTCAACTTGAGGGAAAGAGTATATATGGAAGACGAGATCGTAGATGGGATTAAAATTTTAAACAGGATCTGTAATAAATAGGTTTAAGGGCGTGGGCTGGGTTGATCAGGCAGAGGATAGGGAGAAGCGACGAGTGTTCATAGACGCGGTAATGAAATTTCGGCTTCCATAAGAAACGTGGGAAATTTTTTGAGTACCTAAGAGACTCTTGCTTTCTCAAAAAGGACTCTGCTCTGCGGAGTTTGTTAGTTGGTTAATTAGTTATATTTTTCTCCTCTTTTTCGAGCTATCATACACCCTACAAGCTTAGCCAGTGTCAGTCAGTCAGCCAAAGCTCCATTCAGTCGGCTGGTCATTGAGTTAACCAAGCAAGGAATGAATGGGTCCGGCATTCGACCTGCCAGTCTGTCAGTAGTCAGCTACTCGGTCATTCTGTCAGTCAGGCAGTAGTATACAAATAAGTAGAAGTAGTGTCTGCCATGTTTTTGTGTGTGTGTGTGTATCAGTGCCTAACATTGGCGGGTTCTTTTGATCTGTCGTTTATAATGAGAGGCCGTATATTTCTTGACATGCCGGTCGAGTATCAGCAGCTAAAGAAGGTCTCTTCTGTGCGGAGTTAGTTATTTCAGTAGGTGTGCGGTACTAGTAGGCCTAGTTCTTATGATGGTGTTTTCGTGGTTTATTAGATACACTTCAGTTAAATTGCTTTTCAGTTTATAGTGTCTATGCATCAAGACTTCCAGACCATCATTACAATCAAAACTGACCTACAAAAACCTCTATAATTATGACGTAGTGAACTAAAAACTCAACAGACAATAATACCCACGGCAAGTCCGAAATAGTTCAAATGTTACAGTTCATGTACTTACATAATGAACGGATGTTTTGTAAATCTCCTCAGGGTCTCAACATTGCAAGAATTGTAGCACAAAAGTGTGTGAGTATTACGTCTACGAAATCCAATAACGAATTGTTTACAGCGTGTAAGGAGTAAATTCCGAGCTCAGATTGTTTCTAAGGCCATCTTATTTTGTGTCTGTTTTTGTTTGTTGCTTGTTATTTGTGTACTTTCCTAATATTTCCGGGCTCTCTCTGTAATTGGCCTTATGGTTGTTGTGCGAGCGTATTAAAAATAAACAGCTGAAATATTGTTATAACATCATCATCATTATGAACATCATATGGAAAATAATCTAACTCATTATACAGGGTTATTCAAAATGATTGTCGGAGTTTTAACAACATGTCATATACAATACACTTGTGAAAGGAGTATATGCTTTTTTTTTATTTAATAGAACAACACTCCAAGTTTTTGTTACATACCTTATAGGTGCTCTATATGTGTACCCTTTGTGATTCTACAAACATCAACACGATAATCGAGTTCGTTCCAAACTGTTTGCAGCATGTAACAACCTTCAGTTTCGGGATACTTGCGGGAAGAGGAGGAACATAAACCTGATCCTTGGCGTAACCCCATAGAAAGAAATCACACGGGGTTGCATCTGGAGAACGAGGTGTATTGTGTATGACAAGTTGTTAACACCCCGACAATCATTTTGAATAACCCTCTATATAAAAACATATTCTATGATAGGCCTTTAGATAAAGTAATAAAATATTTAATTATTATCTGAATTTATCATTTTCTGTTTCTGTCGTTCAGGGTATATTTTCTCTGTGGCGCTGCGGCCCAACGAAGACTATGGTCTCTTCATTCTTGAGGTTTCTAGACCACAGACAACAGAGCACCACAGTCGGTAGGACTCCTCTGGACGAGTGACCATCTCGTCGCAGAGCCCATTACCTGACAACATACAACAATCACAGGAGACAAATATCATGCTCCCGGCAGGGTTCGAAACCATAAACTCAACAAGGGAGAGGTCGCAGACCTACACCGTAGAACGCTCGGTAAATGGGACCTGCATTGAATTGAGTGTATATAAGCTTTTTATACTATGCAGACAAGACATGTGGGAATTAAGCAATATGTTAGGACCATCATTCTTATAGTGTGTAAACACTGTATATGAAATGTGTAGTGACGGTTGACATAAACATTTCGAACCCACAAACCTACACTGTTTTGCAGCATTCATTTTTTGACTGTACTAAGGTACAGACAGACACGATTTTTTTGTGAAGGAATTTCTTATTCGTTTAAACTTTACACCTTTATTTCCCGATTAATCTCTCGTCTTTCTTTCCATTTTCCGCGGCTCGAGTCTCCATAGTGGACTATAGCATATGTTTGACACTTGCACTTAGTCTCTTCCTCCTTCTGTGCGCCGACCAGTTCCACATAGTTTTCTATACAAATTCCTTCTTCATCTCTTCAGTAAGGTCATTCAATTTCAGTGCACGCGGCTTCTAAAGAATCCTAATGAAAGGTGAAAAATATATTCTGTGGATATGTCTCCTTTTCGTGTTGCTGTACTACCCCCGTTTACATAAAACATACTTGTTAGTTGTTGAAACTGTTGTGTTTTCTGAGTTGCTAGTAATTATATTTGCCGCTGATAGTTTAACTGGCCTCCATTTTATGAGGTCGATTCGACAAGTTACTTTGAGACGCCGCCATGAAATCTATAGAAAGGTAAAACACAAGCTAAGTCTAATGTTCCAAATACGCTTGTCATTCCAGTCCATGAGTAACGCCTCTGACAGACGGGAAAAATAAGCGAAAATATAAGATTAAATTACATTCAAGGAAATGGGTTAATTGAGTAAACTTACGACAAGATGTGCCACCATCAGCTTCCTGAATTGGCTAAGCTTCGTTGAATGATCAGTTAACTTAGTAGGTAGGAAATTAATGTAACTTTTAATTCGCAAATCATTAGACAGATCGCCGATCCCAGTGGCCCCACGGTCTAAGGCGTGGTTCTGTGGGCCATCACTTGCTGGGATTGCGGGTTCGAATGCCACTGGGGTCACATGTCTCTTGTGAGTGTTGTGTATTGTCAGATAGAGATCTCTGCGTCAGGCTGAACACTCGTCCAGAGGAGTCTTACCGAGCGTGGTGTAATGAGTGTGATCGTGAAGCCTCGATAATGAAGAGGCCCAAGCTAATTAAGGGCTGTTGCACCATGGGGAAAAAATTAGAGGGTTTTTGAGAGGTATAGGCTAATTTAGAATCATAATATTAAAATGGACCCTTAAAGGCGTAGGATATCAGAATGGGTACTGCATTTTAGTTGCTTAGAATGGAGCTCAGCTTCGGGTTGTTGGTAATGGTGATATATATTCAGGTTTCAACGAAAGATTAAATTGCTTTGAACAGATAAGCTACCGTGAGTTTCGCAAGAGATCACTAATTTAGTGAGTTAATTAGTTGTTTAGTTTGCTGTTTTGAAAATTTCCTGTGGAAATAGGATTTAAATTAAATTAAATTTGATATAAAACTCTTATGGCCTTAAAAGTTTATATGCTACTGAAATTTGAAACTGTTTCTTTGGTATAGGTATGTACTGAAGCTAACGAAGGGTTTGTTGCCTCCATCTTCAGGGTGGGATCAAAGCGTACTTTAACACCGACAGTGAGTAACTGCGTAGATTTAAATAGGAGTAAATGACGTTTCTTGAATTGTATGTCTGTTACAAGAACTGGATGAATGACCTATAAATTACAGGAGAAACAGCTAAAAGACAAGGAGCTGTTACAGTATATCCACAGAACAACCCCCGCCTTGCCCACTTGCAATTAACAATGGTCCTAAAATCTGCCAGTCTTGAGTGTTGTGTTGTTCTGTCTTGTTAAGCCGCGGCACCTGGTAAAGGGTTACTGACGTTTTAGAGGTGAGTGAAACTTGGAAGTGTGTCATCCCTGTTGTGTGTGTGTGTGAAAACTGGAAAGGTTATGTAGTCAAACACAACTATGTCAATTAAGATGTTTTAATGACTATACTAGACAACTACATGTTTCGGCCCCTACTAGCCATCTTCAGGTTGTCTCAAGAGAACTTATGGTCCTACTATATACATAGTAGGATCAATTAAGATGTTTTAATGATTATACTAGACAACTACATGTTTCGGCCTTTACTAGCCATCTTCAGGTTGTCTTCAAGAGAACTTAAGACTTAAGGTCCTACTATATATATATATATATATACACAGTAGACAACCTGAAGATGGCTAGTATAGGTCGAAACATGTAGTTGTCTAATATAGTCATTAAAACATCTTAATTGACATAGTTGTGTTTGACTACATACCCTTTCCTAGAGGTGAGTAAGATATGTAACTTAAGGGTCAAATATTCGAAGAAACCTTGACACTGAAGACGCAGACATACGCCGCTCCCGAAACGTCGGTAATTATATGGCAGTCGGCTGTTCATAAAAACTCAGAAGATCTGAAATTTTATCTACACAGCTGAGAACTTCAAATGTCGCAACTGACAGTGTGTTTTTATGCCTGAAGACAAAGCCATAATCGTTAAGATGCAAGCTGACTGTAGCATATTCGTTGGTCTCTCCTTTAGCAGATAGATATAGGTTATGGAGGATTCCGTATTAAGTCAAAGGATTAGTTTCAGAAGGTTTTTCTGAAAAGCCATGACAGTCTATAAAATACTTAGTTTCAACACGTTGATATGTTCAAATATGGTCTGACAGATATGTACTGAACAATGCTAATAAGAATTTATTTAATTAATACACCAACAAATGCACATATAATCATTTAACAATCTAAAGTTCACATTAAAACACTTAAAATACTCCTATATGTTTCGATCATACGATCATCCTCAGGGAGCATACAGTGTTCCTTGCTAAAGTTATGGTTTAAAAACACTCAGTGATTTACATCCTTACGTTGAGTTGGTGCTGTGGCAGCATGTCTTGTGTACTGTGTGTGGGTCATGCACTGTTCAGAATGAGCCTGGTTATGGATGTGCGTTGTGCAACGTATAGCGTGAGATTCGCGCTCTACGTCGCACAACGCACATCCATAATTAGGCTCATTCTGAACAGTATACGACTCACACAATACACAAGACATGCTGCCACAGCACCAACTCAACGTAACGTTGTAAATCACTGAGGTGTTTTTAAACTATAACTTTAGCAAGGAACAATGTATGCTCCCTGAGGATGATCGTATGATCGAAACATATAGGAGTGTTTTAAGTGTTTTAATGTGAATTTTAGATCATTAAATGAATATATGTGCATTTTTTGGTGTAGTAATTAAATAAACTACAGAATGCACGGTGCAACGATAAAGATTGCTAATAAGAATGTTCACTAGAAACTTAGAACCATTCCAAATGTCAGCAAATATTTCAGACTGCATTAATTTAAAGTCACACTTTATAAATTATGAGAAAAGTTATTATTTAATAAATTTCTACCAATTTCTCAAATTATTAGTAATTGCGTTTTTCATATAATATTTAGCACTGTTGTATGTAAAGTTTTTAATTGAAATATTAGGTTTCTTCTCTGCAAAATTATGTTTCACTGTGTTATATTATTTTTGAATAAATTTAGTAATTATAATAACAAGTGATGTTCTTACAGCGAAGTGTTTCGACTTGTGTAGGTCATCTTCAGGTTATTCCAAGCACAAAGTTTTTTTGTTTCTGTGCACTATTTTTATTGTTTTATTATCCTATTTGTTATGCTGTTGTCCTTTGTTCTTGGTGAGATTCTTGGTACTGCTTGGAGTTATCTGCCGGGTTATTGCACTTATGTTCCTGAATGGCTCTGCTGGGTGATGTGTGGGTGTGTCATTATTTCAGCGTACTTTCAAGTAAGACTTCGGAAAGTACCTTCATTACATCACCTCAATGACCCTAAACAGCAATTATCGCAAGCAGAGTGTACAAAGTTCAATTCTCAAATTTACATTATACGCAAACCTTCATATTGTCAACCATCAGTTACATAAGCTTTTGTGCTTGCGATACTGGTTTTGTAATGTGTTACGTGTTGTACAAGTAACAGGTGCTGCCTCTATACACCCTATAGTTTTGGTACTCTATGACTCACAGTTGAGTTCACAACCAGTAATCATTATCAAGAGAGAATGACAGTGCAGGCCTTCGACTTGGTTTGCTTGAGATGGAACACTTCCTTCTTATTCTCGTTAATAAAATACGTCTAATTCTAAGAGGCACCCAAATTGCGATAGGAATTTCTAATATAAAGTGCACCCTTGTACAGGCATTGAGACTCTGTACAGGTCGTACGGCCCATAGGGAGAGTAGAGGTATGGTTTTGCTCTTTCATGACCGCGGCACTAGAAGGGGGTGAGGGATCAGCGTCACGATCCGGCCGCTCTTTACCCCCAGGAAACACCCGGTACGCATTGTACAGGAGGCTGAGTGGGCCCCAGGGCCAGTGTGGACAGATGCGGGAAACCTCGCCCCACCGGGATTCGATCCCCAGACCGTCCAACCCGTAGCCAGTCGCTATACCGACTACGCTACCCGGCCCACTTCTAGTATAAAAACATCGAAACATTCACTGAGGCAAACAAATTTGAAACCTATCCCTACTTTTCCTTTAGCCTTCCAAAGTAGAGTGTTAACTATTTGCACCAATTTCGGTAAGTTTCAAAACCAATGCAGTCAGCTTACTCAGTGTGTTGTTCTTTTTATCATTCTGAGAATAAACCGTGGTTATTTCCCAAAGAAACGTTTAATGCGTTTGTGAAGGATCGAGCTTTCTGTGAGGAAGGAACTATACTTACAAGATCATTTGAGAAGAGCAAGTTTTCTGCCCTTCCCTGCTTTCTGTCACCGCCCTTTAATTTATGACCTTGAGAAATAAAAATGACGTATTTGAAGTCAGTAAATGAATTCTGAAAGACTGATTCGGCCACTAAGACACGTGTGGGTTTCAGTGAATTTGTAGAATACTTTAAAGATGTAAGAATTGTGTGTTTTTTCGGCATTCAGCAATGAATGAATGAATGAATGATATATTTAACTGCAATTGGGTGTAAACCCGGTGGCAGTGTTACACGTTTACAGACCGAAATTACATATAACAACAACAATCAACACCAACAATACATAGAG
>Ga0123354_10022135_pt1 | contig 10021 bp, 5 predicted proteins | sample TergutLab28metaG_2_FD_97872 | JGI IMG/M metagenome (GOLD analysis project Ga0123354, IMG submission 97872) | Labiotermes labralis P4 segment gut microbial communities from Petit-Saut dam, French Guiana - Lab288 P4 | ecosystem: Host-associated > Arthropoda: Insects > Digestive system > Gut ...
TAATCAATAAGTGTGTAACAGCTGTCAAAGTTTCAAACTTCTCTGGCCATTATCTCCATAACCGTTCAACTTTGGATATAGGTGTTTTGGGTTATATCGGTATACTTTAACATAAGGAACACCCTCCCAAACTCTGGCACATTCATCCTGGGACACCCTGTATAAGTGTCATAAAAAATTCTCTAGTCATTATACAAACTTAATCTTCATAATCAAATGTTAATTCATTGTTGTCACTTGCCACACTCCCAGTAAAGAAACCTTTTGTGAAGCAGTTTTATGTTGGTCCCACTACCAAGCAGTGGCGACACACAGAAAATATTCCAAGGCAGCTGTAAACTCTGCAGGTACATACAAAAGTTGTTCTCCACAAGTCATTAATAATGACTGGTATGTCTTTGGCACCTAAACTGAAGCACAGCATTTTATTAATGTATTCCTTTCTTCACCCCTTTTCTTCTGTCTGCCACTTTTCCTGATCTTAGTACAAAAAGAAATAAGAATTGTGTCATATGTTGCTTTAACTATGGACTTTTCAATTCTGATAAAAATCAGTTCGACTGAGAATTAAGCCCATAGGTAAAATATTCAACATTACATTTTCTTTAAAATATCAGGGATATTTTAAAGAAAATAATTAGTAGAAAAATGTATTTTTTTGCTCCAATAAATATGTTAAAGTCTGAATTTAGAAGTGTGGTGGGACAATATGTCAGCCAGTTATGGAACATTCTCAGTGACTTCAATATAGCATTCAAGCTACATTGAACTGAACTGGGTTGAACTGCCACAGGAGAGGGAGAAGTGAATCATGAAGTTCCATAAAATGCAGGGAATATATTGACTAGCTGAGCAGCCATTACCTTTTCCAGGACTCTACCCCATGGAGTTAATTCAAAATAATGACTGTTCAATCAGTCCGAATAACAACACGTAGATGTGGAACACTGCCTTTTATCCTTTTTATTTCACAATCATAGGATGCTAATTTTATGCTTCAGGTTTGTAGAATTATGATGCACCATTGTGAAAATACATCTCTATATGAACATAATGTAAAGAATATGAAAACCTGAAATTCAAATAAATGTAAATATTTTTGCAACTAAAAAAAATACAAATTTAAAGTAGAATTTGAAAGTTTTACGTTATAAATACATATCTACGAGGTTTCAGTTTTTAAGGACAGATATACATATGTGCTCTGACAAACATTCCAGTCTGACAAATATTGTATTTTCATTAAGCATAAAAATATTTTGCATCTACAGTATGATGGATGGTTATGTCATTGTGATATATTGTGGGAGCTAGGCAATGATAGGCAGCATTATACTTCTACTTAGTAATTTTGACTGTCCAGTTCCCAAAATATTACAAGCACCAAACTGTACTGTACACGACTGGCATCTAAAACACATACGAAATACTCAGATTCATCAAAAACTCTGCCTCAGAAGCCTATATGGCAGTTACCTAGCACACACATTCATAGAACACGTTGGTATCTGTACTACTGACACAATATTTTCATCCTGCATGTATTTATTCAAAGACACATTCAAAAGTTTTACCTTACACTGTCTCTCACATACATGTCAAGATGCTTCCAACTTATGATAAGGTATAACTAACACAAATTTTGTATTTATACAAATCCCAAATTAATAATGACCTTTGTTCAGTCCAGGATGAACATGAACATTTTAAAGCAACATTCAGATGTAATGACACACACACACACACACACACATAGCAACTGCATCTGAAGGAGCTTTGCTGAGATTCACACTGTAACTGAGTCATTCCACTCCATGCCTACTCTCACATGCAGAGAATTCATGCATTCGCCATCTGTCTATTATGTCCATCCTTATTTGACCACAGAACTGCTTATACCAAATTCAGAATGGACTACCCAGTAAAGGAACTAGTGACAAAATACAAAAATGGGAACACTTCTAAACAAATCATCCTAAATTAAATGTTGTATATAATATTATATGATGATATTACCCAATCCTTTAAACTGCATGAAAAGTCTGCTATTTCCGTTAGTCAAATGAGCAAATGTTACAAATTCTGACTCTTAAAGTGACATCCCAGCTATGCCCATGCATCCAAATTTACAAAAAGCAAACACACCGGTAAGACAAAAATCGCATTGTACTATATCCTCACACCATATCCCAAAAATAGACTAGTAATAAAAAATGTTACCAATATAAACAAATATTATACTTTGTGACAGCTATACAAGGTAGATTTCTGATTATCAATCATGACACGTCTTCATTAAACTAACTATAAATGGTCTAGTTAAAAAAAGATATGACTTACATGGGTATGCAAGGAACATGGACAGAACACATCATGGATATTTTGCACACATCTTGAAACTGTTTTGCTGACAGGTGTTAGTAGACATGAATGAGAAGTATCAAATACTAAGCAGGGATAAGGGTGAACAGCACTGATATAATGAGGAACAAAGATGATAAGCATGAGTGCTAGAACACAGCAACCAACCACCTGTCTTCAGGAATATCAAATGCAGCAAATAGGAATTAGTCTTTGATATGTATTGTCTTGTGACATACATTAACAAATACTAGCTTAAAATGAAACCTTTGCTACGCCTAACATTTGTATTCAGACACGTGAATCTATCTGCACAGTAAGTGGGGCATGCATTTTTTTCATACAATTGCAGTAGGACAAATTTTCACATGCGGAAGTGGAGCAGTAAACATCACACCACCCGCATTGTACCTTCAAGTTCTAAACACTGCATCATTTTCATTTTGATCAGCATTATTCACTGTCTGTACTACCATGGGGGAGGTTCCCAACACATTTTCAAACACAGCTATTACAGGAATTTTGTCATAGTACCAGTAGGGAAACTAACCAAGACCAAGGCTGACTCTGACTCCATATTTGCAACAGGTGACAGAACCCTTAACCCACTCCAGCCTGCTACTAGGCTGAAGAAATGCACTTTAAAAGGTTGATAATCCACTGCTGCAGATCTGACCTTGTAACATTCTAAAAAAGTGGCTTTCTTTCCTCAATTCCGAGTACACAAAGATAACAGTATAAATAAAATCTGGTGTTATAGTCTGTCAGTATTTCTGTTGGCCTTTGTTCTTGTGAGACTTTCTGGGTTTATTACAGCGCACTTTTCTAAATGTTTATCCTTGTATGATATAATATTAAATTAAAACAATATCTTACAATCTGATATTCATTCAGGGTTACAGTTTTAAGGCTATAACACACCGTGTCTTTTCTATTACACTTAATGCTTCACACCTGCACCTGCCTAATAACTAAAGGGACCATACTGAACTGCCTGCCAACAATACAACAAAATATGTGACTAGAGCAATTTCTGTTAACAATATAATCATTCTTTCATTGACACAAACCTCTTACCAATAAATGGGTATTCTCCATAGAAACAAAAGACTGTAACAGACATTATATTAGGTGAAAACAGGGGTAATAAAGAATAAATATTAATCCAGACATGTGCATATAAGGAGAAAAGAATACAAGGATTCACACATTTAGTAATTTCAATATGTCCACCTTATCGAAATCAACATTTTTTTCACATGACATCGCAAAACACAGTATTAATGTAATTCTGAACTACAATATATATTTATTTATCTAGCTCAACCACTAATATTAGTGCAGGTCTGACAAATGGCTCTCTTTACTGCACTGCTTACCATATGTAATTTTATGACAGTCATCAGTGAGATATGTAAGCACTACAAATATTTCGCATAAGAGTGCTTCAAGATTGATAATCAGTACCATAGTCTGTCACTTACAGAAAACACAGACAATTATCATAACTGTACCCTTGGAATGAGATTCCCAAATCTTAAGTGCAACACACAAATTTTCCATGTAAAAACATTTTGTGATGTTTATACAACCATACAGTTTCACAATATATATTCATTTACCTTTACTCAGAAGTTATGTATAGGCCTCTATGTACAATTTTATTTTTTTATAGTCAATATAAATTTTATTTATTCTTTTATTTTATAGCATATAACTGACCCAGCCACTGGAAGAAAATATTACTTCATGAATTTCATTTAAAAAAAAAAAAAATGTCATAAAAATATCCAACCACACAAATCTTTTGACAATGGAACATTAATCAAATCTGGAACATTTCAAATCATAATGAGACACACATAACATATAAGATGAAAAGTGTAAACAACACTGGCAAGATAGCAGCCAATATGTATTCCTACACACGAAAGCTTGTGATCACTCATCATATTCATGTGTAACAAACATGAAATATGCACAACAGTATGTTAACATAATATCTAACATACATTTAAAAGACGGTTGATCCAAATAAATGTGAATATGACAGAGCTATTGTTAATACAGAGGAAAGACCTGAGAACAGAAATATTTCATCTCAATCTAAACAGCTGAAGTGCATGAAGGGTTTCATATCAAGTGATGCTATATATTCATGCTTATCACACGGATGGTTAGTTTCCTTTGGAGTGGAATCCATTAACACTGGCCTTTCACATAAGCTGCAACAATAATTTAGTATGTGGTGTAGACAGAACATGAAGAACTGTCTGGGCTGGCAAACAGGACTGTTAGATGTAGGAATTTACTATTAATGGCATATTCCTGTAAGTAGTATGTATGTATATATGTATGTATGCATGTAATTCATTTGTTACCCTGACCCCAGTGACTCAACACTGAACAGCAGTGTTCACCGTTCTTATAAGCAGCACATTCTGCACTCAAAGGTCACCGCCATATTGGACACACATGTATATACCTCTTAAAGATGCCTGTAATTTTGATTTATATTGGATTTTATGTTTTACCTGTAAAACATAGTGATGACTGGTGTTCCTTGCTGGTGGAATATATCAACTGTATTGCAGCATTTCTGAGATGAAACAACTTCTAACTTATTTTATGATGGAGTTAGATTACCTTCTTATACACAGACTGAATCAACGTTTGGCTGCATTACCTTGCAGTACGATAGGTAAACTTGAATAAGTTGCAAAACCTATTATCATGATAGAGAAGCATACGCAGCAAAATATGAAAACCTCCCTTACTGACAGTTAAATTAATATGATTCTGATGTGTCAAACAATGGAACAGAACTGCAGTACTGAGCAAATGCAGGTTATGATATGGACTAACATTTATTCTTTTACACTTTTAAGCCAGCTGGTTTAATATTCATCAATTTGTTTTGCAGTTTTTTGGATTGTGACAGCCACGCTTCTAGGTTCGGTGAATGCCACACCCTAATGACACTTGAAAATATGAATATGTATCTTCTAGTTTTAACATACAGAAGCATCAGTGAATCTGTGGACTAAAGCACAAGGTGTGCCTTATCCTGTCTTACCTGGAAGACCAGTCTTTGTACAAATTTATGTACAAATTGAAAATGAGATTCAAACTGTTCAAGCAACCGTTGGGTATCACACAAAATGCACACCACTACCGATGGGAATGTGTATGGTATTTCAATTTCTACTTCATCCAATTCATGACCTAGTGCATGAATATGTTTAAAATTTCATTCATTATCATTCATTCTACTTAGTTTACAACTGCGCTCTCTCACCTTACTAACCGCACAACCTGTCTGGGTTTAAATACAACATAAAAATAAATAAATCAAATAACACACAGCTGTGAAATATAAGCAATCTGTTCAGTTGTGAGATCTGTGATGGCTTAACTATTCCTACCTATGCATAAAGATTGACATTACCTTCAAAACAAAATAGTGCTTTCACAGTACAAAGCCATTACAATCCTCCGAAACAATGTCATATACCATTGGTTGAAGCTACAATTTATAAACTGCAGCAAAGAAAATAGATACATATTTCTCTTACGATGACAAATAGTTGATACAAACAAGTTCAGAATTCTCTTGACAACTAACATCTTACACATTTGATAAATCACCTGAAGTGTGTATTCTGACAAACAACACTGTCATTCTGTAATGGATGTTACGATCAGCTACAATATTGCTGCAAAATTCAGAATCGAATTAAACCTTGGTTTAAGTAACTGCCCAATCTCTCACACTTACTGAGTATTATAAACTTGATTAATTTGTACTCTGCTCTTACCATATGAAAGTCGATTAAATTAATGATCGCACTATCTGTAATGGAACATGAAAATTTGTACATAGTGAAACAATCCCAAAGTGTGTGTGTGTGTGTGTGTGTGTGTGCTACTTACACATTTTCTTGAAAATCTGCTCATGTATCAATGTAATAATCATGTAAAAATAAAATGCTCTTCACTGCTAGATTATTCCATTATTTTTTCATACTACGGTTTTCATAATATATACTTTGAGATTCAGGATACATGATGTAATTTTTTTTCTTGTGATGTGCAAATTAAAAAGAATTATGATACTCACCTCCAGCAGTTCATTTGCATATATCACAAATGAATGTAACAACCTTAAAATACTGCATTTAGGTTAGACCACAAGTATGCACACAAATATACGCCCGCATGCACACATTCACACAACACACATTCATGCATCCTAGTGAAGACAGAAGATGTGAGTGGAATATTCACAGTGACTAATGATGTTCATATTCAGGGACTCCCTCACAGCCTACCAAATGACATGTTGTTGCTTTGTATCAAAGGAAGCAGCAAGTCTCTTGAAGAACTTCTAAGATGTTCCTGAATGGAGCGAATTGCCTGAACCAGACAACTCTGCAGACTGGTGCTGGGGGACAAATTCGGCTGCATTTGGATTCAGTGTGCTCTGGATAAGATAAAACATTATAGATCTTAGTCCTTTAAGAACATAAATATAATTATTACTATTAAATGTTTAACCTTTTGACGCCTAATGTCAACTATAGTTGACGTACCGCACCGCTAACCTCTAAAGCTGCATTTTATATATTTATTCAACAAATATAGGTACTGAATATTTTAAACATGGTAAATAATCTCGTTTTTTTCTCTTCAAAATGCAGTTTGTTTCATAATTCTAACATATTTGGTTCCCGTATTATTCACATTTTACATACAGGGTGTGCTAAAATTAAAAAAAATAATTCCAGCGCCAAAAGGCTAATTAACTGCAAAAGCCAAAGTAGTTGTGAGATTTTCAGCTTCTCAGTTTCTTATTACTGATGAAGATTCAAGTATTCAGGGACGTTACGCACCATCAACTGGTGAACGGTTACCAATGTTTTGGAGAAGCATACTGCTTCTATTTTCAGGGGCCAGCAGTCCAAGGATTTGGATCTCCAAAAGCTAAAACAGTTTTATATTATAGCTAGAACTCTGAGGCTGGATACATGAAAGTCTTCAATCACAGTCTGGTGAAACAAGGTCACAGTTTCTTAGTATCACAGTCTGGTGATACAAGGTCACAATTTCTTAGTATGTGATGTGCAATGCCTTGCTGCTGTCAGCATCTAGCATCTAGTGTCTAGAAGTTGCTCCAAAAGTGACACATTTTAACTCTTACCCTGCTAATGTGGTGAACAGGGTGAGCTCATAATAATGCCAGCAAATTGCAGATGGGATTTAACTTGGTGTTTAAAGGGTTAATACATGCTTTTGTCATTTTCTTCTGCAGCTTACTGCAATGCCAGTTTTCTTAAAACTTAGAATGGTGGCAAATCAGAGAGCCAATAAAGAATGACCAATGGCAGACTAGTATAAAAATATCTCCCATGCTAATTTCATTTTATGGATAATAAATTGATAGTATAAAATATATGGCAAAAGGTTGCTTTCGCCTTACACCCTTGCAAGATAGTCATTTACCCTGTGATATGTATAGCAGAGTTCTAGCTATATGGCAAGTTCAGTTTGAGCTCAAAGATTGCATGTAACTGTTTATAAGATGATTCTGATGGCATCAGCACTGTCCCAGGCAGGGTAGCTTTTGAAACAATAACACATTTGAATTTCTTTAATTATTTTATAATTAGTAATACATTCACAAATTTTAAATATCTTGCCTATCACCAGTGAAGTTGAATGTGAAAACTGTGGAATTAATTTCACTCACTACTGTACAGAGCTAAGAACCCTGGTCACAAAATAGAAATTTAAAGGGTACGCAAATAGGTAAAGATGAGAACACTTGATTCCAAGTGATAAATTAGACTCAGAGAACAGAAAGCACATGAAATATGTTCAATTGAACACTACAGAGAGAGTGCCTGGGACACCAAGGTGTATGACCAATCGAGTCCTGATCTATAAAACACTTCTTTGACTGTGTAGGCAATACAGGGTAGTGTCAGAGGATGATTTGGACGGCAAATCAGGAAAAACGACTATACAATACACTAGCCCTTCCAGTCTTGTTATATGGCAGCAAAACTTGGACTTTTAAAGCAAGGGACGCCAGAAGAATAACAGCAGCAGAGATGAAATACGTGAGAAGAACAACAGGATACACTTGGACAGATTACAAAACAAATTGCAAAGGAGTTAAAAATTACACCAATTACACAAGTGACTGGAATACAAAAGAAGATGGATACAACATGGAAATAGAATGCCTCAAAATAGATTACCCAGGTTATTGAAACATTACTGGCCAACTGGCAGAAGGAATCATGGTAGACCTTTGAAGAGACTTTTGGATACATGAGACCGGAATGGGTCAACAAGTGGCCCAACTATATGACAGATATATGATGATGATGATGATGGTGATGATGATGAGTAAAAACAAAATGCTATCATAACCTGCTACATGACATTATGCCATTATGTTTCTGAGTCAGAATATCCAGCCTTCAATTCCACAGTCACACTTGAACCATCATAAATATGGTGTTCTAACCACATGACTGTGACACTTGATAACCAAGATGTTGCAGGGAAAATAATTTGAAAATGGATCTTAGGGAAATGGGTTGTGTGGTTGCAGCTGGTTTGAAATGAATAATGCAGTGATCCATTGTCCACGTGGGAGTGGGGAATGATCATGGTGTGATGAGCAAAACAGCGTTGTGCAAACTTCTTATGAGAAAAACAGGGTTATGTGAACGTGACTGCTTACAGACCCCACCACCCATAAAAACACGTAAGATTTTGATGTTAATCATTTATGCAGTGCTTGCACAGCTAGTACTGCCAGTTCTGTGACAGTTGAATTCACAGCCACCCACATTTATGTGCATGTTTTTAAAATTTTCAGTGCTTGGAAGAATTTTCTCCATATACAGAGGGTGCCAAAAATATGTAAACACATTTTCAGAAAGGAAAAAAACTGTATTAAAACTGCAATACTCAATTTATGCCGATAACAAAAAATTAATACAAGTCACGATTGACTTCTGCAATTACAAGAGGTGCTCAAAGTGGTTACCATCATCGTCTAGACACTTCTGATTACGGCGAACTACTGCTTGAGCAACGTTGACCACAGTGTCCACGTGTATCGCTGCGCCATTTTCTTTGACTGTCCTGCCTGTCGCATGGTGATGCTAGCATTAATTTGATTAACGCCATCTTTTGAGTGAACGTCCTACTACACATTGCTACCGTAATTTAATTCAGCTTCGAAAAGTAATACATAGATAACACCTCTTAAAATGTGTATACATTTTTTTGGCATCCTCTGTATTTAATTACTTTCAACTGTGTGTAGTCAAAACTGGGGTTTAAGGACTTTTAATAATAATAATAATATTTTAACTGCAAATGGGCTGTCGCCCGGTGGCAGTGGATATTATGCACGTACATAAATATGAAATAGGGATCTGAGATATTTAAATCGGGAGGTCCACATGACAAGCATGTAGTAGCAACTTGGGAGTCTTGGGAACCATCTCAGCATTCGCACAGGGAAACCAAGAAAATCCCGTGCCGAGGTGGCCGGTCACAGGAACTTCCGGATACTGACTTATAGCCAGCAATCCGGCGACTAAAGTAAGTAAGACAGCAATACACACACAGTAGAATA
>Ga0123354_10022136_pt1 | contig 10021 bp, 4 predicted proteins | sample TergutLab28metaG_2_FD_97872 | JGI IMG/M metagenome (GOLD analysis project Ga0123354, IMG submission 97872) | Labiotermes labralis P4 segment gut microbial communities from Petit-Saut dam, French Guiana - Lab288 P4 | ecosystem: Host-associated > Arthropoda: Insects > Digestive system > Gut ...
CACATTCCTTTACTAGTTCAGTATATCTTATATTAAGTAGTTTATATTACCAATTTTACTGTGAGTTACAACGACATAAATTTTACTCGCAGTTCTATAGAGCCTACAATTTAAACCTTCAAATGATGTCTTGAGTGACGTCTCGGAGGATGGCTAAGTAGCAAGAAATTTGATGCAGGTAATAAAATGTGGTTGTGACTTAAACTGTGTGCACTCTTGGTTATGCTATTATTCATAAGTCGAGAATATTTCGGAAAAAAACGTGCCTGGAAATAGAGGGAGGATATGACATGAGGGTATTTACTATGCTGCTCCTTATCACACATAACAATTTTCATACAACGAGAATTGTAATTATTACTCTTCCCTGTACATTAGGAGAGTCCGGTACAGCATAGTCACTACATTGACTAGACTGCTGGCTGCGTGATCAGTGGTTCGATTCAAACAGGGGCAAAACATTTTGTGTTCCCAGAACGTCCCCATCGGTTCTGAGACCATAAAGCCTCCTGTTTGCAGGTACGTGACTTCGTTCTCGCCAAAAAAGGAAACGGCCGAAACGTGAAGCTATAAATCTCCATCCAGTGAAAGATTAAGTATGACAGGAGCCATGCCTCTACTCTAAATATATGAATTCATGTGTCAGAAAAGGGAAGATTTATATTTTTTACCTTTCCTCCAGATCGAAATATTGGGAAGATTTGTGGTGGGCTAAATGACCAATTGTTTTTATTTCCACTTTCAAATACTTTTCTATAGTGTACACACCTAAGCAATTATCGGTATAAATTCGACGCTAATTTGTACAGTGCCAGTTCAATACAGAAAGCAATAAACCCACATATGTAAAGCAGAACGAGACGTCGACCATTTGGCCGGCATGATTGAGGACAAATGGGGATAGATGAGAGTCGCAGTATAGTTGAAGGTAACTCTACACAGATGCGAGACAAATGGACAAAGCTTCAAAACACACAGGCTACCCTAGGATGTGAGGGTGTACGTTGGATTAAAGTGGCTCACGAATAAGTTAAGTGGTGGAATCTTTAGTTTCCATTTAAGGCGTGCAATTGCCTGATAAAATGAATTATTACACACTGCGAGCCTTAAATCAGCAGAAAATAATAATAAATCAGCTACGTGTGATAAAATCAGGAAAAAATGAAAGGCATTAAAAACGATGCTCTACATCTGCCTATATTTAAAAAAATGTAAATTATGCAACCTTTCTCTTATCGGTGCAAAAATAATATGTGCTCCGTAAAAGGTGCCATTTGTGTTATCTTCCTTTATAAGAGTATGCAACTGAATTCCTTGTAAGAGAAGAACACATATTGAACTAGTTTGAAAACAAAACACTTCAGATGGCATTTGTCCTTGATACCGTTCATCTCACTTGAGTGACCGGTGAGGGGGGGGGGCAGCTCATTTTCGGCGAGATGACGTCTTACCCTTAAAGGGAATTTTTTGTGGAGGTGCCCTAAGGCCAGCATTCACTTCACCACTGCGTCCCCAAAGAACATATTTCACTGAATGTTTTTCAATTTATTTCAGGTACACGGTAATGTCATTATTTCAATACACTTTGCTTACAGTCACAGTAGAGCGCGACAAATGAAATCGATCATTTCAAAATCATATTTAAATGCATCAATTTCGACTATATATTTTTTTAGAGATACAGATTTTGTGAGAATGATCACATAACGCTTCCTTCTGACTCCGGTGTCCCAAAACAAGTGCTTCTTTCATCCGAGTTCGCGTCCTCGGTCTGCTCTACAAAGAACTCATCCCTCCAAATGCCAAGATATGCTCATCGGCCGAAACGTGAATTTTTCCATCCCCGATGGGCCGAATGTCACTTTTATAAAAGTTCAAAAGTTCAAACTAACTGTTGAACTAATTGGCGAGAGGGAACGCTCTAATTTGAATTCAGCGATCCCAAATTTGCAATAAACGAATATCTTGGGGTGGGCTACTATGTAATTTTCCTTAGAACGAATTATGACAGTAAGAAGGGTCTAGCATGGGACCGCACAGACAAACGTAGTGACATGTCCTTTCGCTTTGAAACGATATGCTGCCACCCTTCTTCCAAAATAACTTTCCCTCCCCTAATTTCCAAAACCAAACGTAAACACCTACCCCGGTTTGTATGCCGAAATATAATTAAATCTTATAATCGACATATTCAGGGTTCGAACCTGAACTTAAGAAATAATAACAAGATAACTAGAACTAAGTAATATAGTTAAAATAAACATTTTGCAACAAATAATTGTCTTTACAAGTTAAAAAATTGCAGGGGCGAGGGAGTAATGCGAAGAGGCAAATGTAGCACTCAGGGTAAACGAGAAATTTTTATACAATTTTAGTCGGAAAACGAAAAACTAAACAGCTCTTTATATATTTAGGCTCAGATAAAGTGATAATATTAAAGTGAATTTTTAGAAAGATTTTGAAGGTGTGTTAAAGTAGTTAAAGTTTGGGCCACTAACTCCCTTTTTTTGTACATATTAATGACATTTGCTTTTATAAAAGTTGGGAAATATCTTGGCCGGTTGAGCGAATATCATGGCTCTAACAAACCCTCTGCTGATTGAAGTCAGCATGCGATAACTATTCCATCTTGATTCTAATGTGGTTATTCGCAAGAATCTGCTTCTGTTCTCACTGATCTTCACTGAAACCTGAAGCTCATTCATGCGTCGGAGTCGTAAAGAGTGTCAACACGGAGTACTGAAGGAAGTGACGCAAACGTTGCTGCACGCTACTGAAACCTTCCTTTGTTTCTACTCTACAGTGGAGATGAATGAGGGACAGGTGTGAAGCAAAAACAAGACGCATTCTCTAGCAAATTATAGACGAAATGTTGCGACTGTGGTGCTAAACGCGAAATTAAGGAGATTTATTTTACGGTACAGGTATGTAGCTGGAAGAATAACGTTACGAATTAAAAAATGCCGTAGAGCGTAATATTTCTGGTTCGTCCGCTCTGTTAATTTCGGAGACGTTAAATTCATGAATGGGTTTCAGAAACGCGACGAGCATTTTAGTTGTTTGTTTTTTGTCAGCAGTTTCGGAACTGATTATAATTGAGACATCTTGCGTAGAGAGAAGCAAAACACATTCATCGTTAAGCTCGGCACCCGATATGTATTGATAAAACGTTTAAATTTAATTTTTGCCATCCCGAAGTGTTTAACGCTTATATAAATATAAAATGATAGTTCAGTCAAACATAACAGAACTTAATTATGTTATTATTCTATAAGGGCATCATATTTCGATTCTTCTTCAGATACAGATCCTTACTTAAGTAAGGATCTGTATTTTAGAAGGGCCTGAAGATAATTCTATAAGAATCGAAACAAGTTGCCCTAATACAATAATAAACACAATAAAGTTCTTTGTGTTTGGCTGATCCATCATTGTACATTTATATAAGTATATATTCCTTTCTCAAATTTTTGTCCCGTCTGAGTTCCTGCATCACGGCGAACACAAACTCTGTTCTAAACTACACTTAATTTTCAAGTCTCTCTCCAGTCACTTCTTATACCTCACAGAGAACTATGTGCTATTTATGAAACTGTCTCTGCTGCTTCAGATTATACCTCGGACAGAACAATGTCTCAATTATATATAAATATAAAGGCGAGAGAGACCATAAGCTTCAGGAGGACCTTGTATAAAATGTCTGATATTTCTATGCACTAAAATCGAAAATTTTGTCAAATTTTAATACAAATTTCAGTACAGAGTTTCACGAACGTTTGTAATCTGGAAATAGCTTTTGGACGGAGGGACAGACAAGGTTGATGAAGCTCATAGACGCTTTTTGCATTCGAAAGTGTCAAAATGCATCATAGAAAAAAAGGGGGTGGGAGGAACGAGAAAAAGTGGTTTCTCTTTTGAACATTCCGTGGGACTTAGGAAAATTTTCAACTGTATGAGAAACTCTTCTACAGGGAATTGTCTAGTTAGTTTGTTACTTTATTAGTTAACAACAGAAATGTTAAAATATGTAGGGGAATATGTCCCAGTTACAGAAGGAACAGAATCATTCCACCATCACTTCCCCCCCTCTACGTATGTAGACATTCATGTGATGCACAGAAGAAAATTACACTGCGCAAAATAACGAAATATTTGTACTTGTGGGATTTTACGTAGCATAGATTGGTAGTTAGTTACCGACGTTTCGGGATAACCTATCGGTACAGGGCTGCTTGGACCGATTGAAGAATTAGAGTAACCAACTTCATGGACCACAGAGTTATTCAGAATACACCAGCAGTTCAATTGCTCAAGAAATTTCCCGCAGAATTTGGAATATGAAGGGCATTCCTGATCTCTGACACCCTGCCAACAGAACCTAACTTCAGCAAGGCGAATTTGATTCTGAAATTTAAAATAAATTTTTTAAATAACGACATACAAATTATAAATTTTCAGATTATTTCCAAATTAAATTTCACTTCCTCGTAAAAGAACTAGCAATTTATTAGAAACTGAAAAATGTATAAATTCGTAAGTAGATATGCACTGATACTGATCTTAGCAGGGGAGGTTCAGGTCTTCTTGCAGAAATAATGATATTATATTTGGGTGTTGCATGAAAATATTTCAAAATGTGTTTGATATTGTCATAATATGGAACAAGAAGACGATATCGGTGGCCGCGCGGTCTAAGTCGTGGGCCCGCTGCCGCTTGCTTGCTTCTATTGCGGTTTCGAATCCGGCCATGAGGCATGGATGTCTGTCTGTTGTGACTGTTGTGTGTCAAGTAGAGGTTTTTGCGATGAGCTGATCACTTGTCCAGAGGAGCGTTATCGACTGTGGTACGTCGTTGTGTGTGACCTAAAACCAGCAAAAATGGCCATGGCCCGCTTTGAGCCGAAGAGACACAGGGGTGGGAAAATGTGGATTAAGAAAATGAGATGCTTGGTAAACATTTACATGTTCAGGACTTTTCATAATATTTGAAGTTACCTAGAGTACAGCCAGAAACAAAGGCATCGTAGAGTGGCACATCTAGGTTGAACACTCAGAGCAGAGTTATTGCAGTCAAAGTATGTTAAAACTTTACATAACATGGTGGTGGGGGCGGGGCTGAAGAAACAAATGATAGTGAGGTTTTGCATTGAGAGGCACAAGGTTTATTAATATTACGGGAAAATCAGAAAAGTATACTGCTCTGAAGATTCCCAGGCTTAAACATTAAAATAAACGTGACCTGCATTTCTCGCACAGCCCAGTAAACACACATTTTATCGGTGTATAAGGACAGTCACTTTTTTTAAAAATACATATAAGATATGAAAATACGCCCTGTATGCGCAATGTAGAACCTATGAATGTTAAACCTAGTGAGGCACATAGTAAACACTGGGCTCTAAATTCTGTGTGTGCAGCATCCTGGTAGTCGCGTGACATGGTTCATATTAACAGTGCTGACGGCACACACAGTTACGTCGCTTAGATAACTGACTTCTTTCGTTCTTTCTCTTTAGACCTACAAAAGAAACTAATTCATTCACCGTCTAAGCACTTCAGTGAAATAACTATAATTAGTTTTCAATGAAAGTATTTTTCAGTAGGTCTACTATAGGGAATTGGAAGGGAGAGACTCAAGGAAAATCATGAAACACCTCAGTCTGTATCCTAGGTCTGCAGACAGATGTTTAATACCAGGACTGCCTAAATGCAAAGCAGGAGTACCAACTTCTAGGTCTAACTGTGCTGTAGGATACACAATGCAAGGTTAAGTATGGACATTGTTACTGAAAGCGTTAAAAATGAAAATTTTACCCTATAGATAAGATCAAATCGTTGCGTCGTGAAGCACAGCCGTCTGCTGTTCAGCAGGAATATCACGGGGCGTTTTGTTCAGTACCATGTAGTGCTTATTTATTTATATTTCATTTAACGACAGTACCACTAGTAGGGTCGGGTGATTGGATGACAGAGAAAAAGGAAGTTCAGTAAGTGTATGTGACAGTAAACATAAGCTAATTTAAAATAATACGTCAGCATATATATATATATATATATATATATATATATACACACACACAATGATGCATCAGTCAAACAACAAAATTTTATTATCTTTATTTGTATTAGGGCAACATGTTTCGATTCTTATAGAATCATCTAAGACACAGATCCTTACTTAGCAATGTTTAAAATGCGCTGTGGGAACCAACCCTAGCACATAACAACGAACAGGAATCTCTTCTGGTATACAACGTGACGAATACTACACAGTCAGCATACATGAACGACAAGTTGCGCAAGAGCAATAAACTTCGTGAAATAAATGACATCAATAAAACTTCACTGTCATTATAGAAATCCAGCCACTCAGCACTGGAGATAGAGCCTAAACGTTCGTGAAGAATATAATATCAACACAGGGAAGATATCACTTACCGAGCGCAACATTACTGGATAATTTTTTAATGTTTTTAAAGTTTCAACGCTTCTATTCATATTTTGGAATTAGCAACAATAGTATATATAACAATATCCAAAGTTCTATAACAACACATCTCAAATACATACGTGTAACCTCCTTCATGTGTACCAGTTAAAGTTTTAGAAATAAGTATCCTGATTGTACAATAAGGAATATAACGACACGTGCATTTTATACATAGTTATATCAAGAATGTAAGCGTTTGGGATCCTACAGCACATTTTAAACATTGCTCAGTAAGGATCTGTATCTTAGAAGGGCCTGACGATGATTATGTAAGAATCGAAACATGTTGCCCTAATACAATAATAAAGATAATAAAATTTTGTTGTGTTTGACTGATACATCGTTGTGTATTTATATGTGTGTTAAACACTTCGGGATGGCAAACATTAAACATCGACATATACTAATTTACGTCTGTACAACTACACGTGTTAATCTTAAGTAACATAACGGCATACGCTAATTTAAGGTACTACAAGGATAAATTGTGATTTAAGGTAAAGTAAGAGCATATATTAATTTGTGGCATTACAACAGCATATGCTAATGTCAAGTACTATACCGGTTTTTGACATTCCATCTCGTTCCTGCTACCAAGCAGACTGCAGTATCTGTTTGACAAATGCCTGTTGCTGTATGTACAGTCTCCAACTCCTGATGATGAACGGAGAGACCGTCCGAAACATGTGGAGTGTCATTCCAAAATAAAATAAGTTTGATACATTGGTGCATCTGGTTGGTCTTACTATAGAAATACTACACCGGTATATTCTAATTTAAGGTACTATACCGGTATGAACTTAGCGGAGTCATGATAGTTGGTGCTGCGACCGCGATTCGAAAGCAGCACCTCCATAATATCCATGGCAATAGTTGCAATGTGAAACCAAACTTCTCGGCCAGAATTAGGTAGCCAAGTTCAGATTCATATAATGTAAGTTGCCTGCTCCCCTTCGATCCGTTAATTGACGGCTGTAATCCGATCCATCAGATGCATTCTGACGTTCCAATAAATGAAACTTCACAGAGATAGACGGGGACCAGGTCCCACAAGACTTCACTACTGGTAAACTGATCAATTAGTTTTCTCTATCTGGTTCCGAGAAGAAGCAGATCTGTCAGACAAAGACCTTCCAACAAAGAACGTGGTGTAAAGGGTATTATTATTGACAGTTCCATGGAACGCGATATGTGCTGTTCTGACGCTAAGGGGTGGAAGACTACTGCCTTCTGGAGGTGACACTGTGTAGTCTAGTACAAATTTGCCAGTATTTCGGAGGATTCTACTGCTTCTGGATCAGGACACTGAAGAGGCAGTATGGAAGTAAGAGGGACAAATGAATACTAATCGCTATAGAGGCACTTCACAAAAACAGTATAGCGCATGGATGGCGGAAATTTTTGAGAGGGCGGGCTCATATTTTCTATAAATTTCGAATAAATTCTATGCCTGTCCATGGGAATTTTAAGAGCAAAAAACACAAGAAAGGTCTTTGGAGATTACCATAATTACTATTAATTATTGAATTACTATTGATGTATATTACAATTATATTATATTTCTAATAAAGGCCTCCTCGAGGAATGCGCTAAGGAAGAAAATGTGGAAGTAACTGTGGTTGGTGCTGCCGTCTGTTTGGAAAGAATAAACTAAGAAATAAATAAAACGACATTGAATATTGCGTAAATAATTCACATATGTTACTTATATGTTAAAAATTACTGATGAAAGAAAGAGAAAAATACTTCAATGCATTCTTAGGAAGAGAGAATGAAGCTACTGAATGATTTAAATAAGACAGTTTTAGAATTACTTGTTACTTAAAAGCACAGTATTAGGCCTACTAAACCAGAGACAACATTAACGTCTTTGTGGCAGTAATAAGGGGACAATAACGAGTTTGTATGAGAGTTAAAAAATTTTTACACTTATTTTATTTTCTAGGTGTATTTATTGTATTCATTTTGTTTTGCTATCAAGGAATACAAAATAGAGATATTAAAATCGATGTAAACATTGCAGGAAGCCTGTTCGAATAACTGATAGTAAATGAGTGTGGTAATTTAAAAAACAATATTTATTAATAGTACTTTATAAAAGCAATAAAACTGTCACTTTGCATTACAATTAAATTAGGCTACATTTAAAAATGGAAAATCAAGTAACTATATTTTATTATTAGTGCGAAATTTACTGCTGCACCAATGTTAACAGGTATTTTATGTCAGACCTGTATTTGGTTAATCTTATGCGTATTTGGTTGATTGAGATCTGTGCTTGCAGTACTGTCTGCTTCATTCAGACTCATATCTAACTTTAGACGTCGATTCTTAGATACCATCAAAAGTAGACGAATTTGGATTTAAGAAATTTTAAAGCGTGAAAAATTGTGTCTTGGAATCAAGGAAATTTTGTAGTTCTATTAATAGCAGTGCAAATATTTGTCACTAAACTCGAAATCTTCACTTCTGTACGAAGGCACTTTTTATTGTCTTCTACGGATGTATGTCAGCTGGTCACTCACGAAACAAAAAGTTTTATTGTGAACAGAAATATCCAGTACTGCGAACTTTCAGTTGTCATAGTCAGAATACTGAAACTCCCGTTGTATTATGAAAGGGTGGTATATCTGTTTCTCGTTTGGACACCTTCGTCAGCGGTTTGTTGCGGAGGCTATAAAATACTTTATCCAGTGTCACGTACTCGCCCACCGTCTGGCCTGCACCCCAATGATGCATATTCAGTCAGCACTTCCCACTGTTCCAGGTTTGTGTAAAAATATTTCCTGGCAGCATTATTTGACAAAATCGGTAATACATATACAGTACACACGCAGTCAGATATGTCAATATGTATATATATATTTCAAATATAGAGAGGTTGTCGGACAAAAAAAAATAAAATTTCGGGTACGTATTGATGCCACGTGACATTTTGGGCACGCGCACTGTAGGTCTGTAGCCCTGGTATTGGGTGATCAAGCGGGGAGAGGGCCTAAAGGACGGCTGGAGATGTTAGGCGACATCTAACAAAGGCGTAGATAGAAAGATATTATTAAAATGCACAACAGAAGTTCTGTGCGAGAGCGTGGAGTGAATTAACTTGGCTCAGAATAATTATTTGGCTACATACTTGCTCACGATTTTAAAAAGAAACGCCATAATTCTCAAGTTTTTAGAGGAAAACTGGTAATCAGAATATATATAAATTTTAATCCTTAGAAAAATAAAGATATTTAAAATCAAACATACACTAGGATGCCCTTTAAATGTCAGAACCTGCAAGGAGAAACGAATCGTTCATTTCCTGTCTAGGAAACAGACAGCATTATCACTTAACCACATTTATTTCGGGTAGACAATAAAGAAAATATATGTCTGGCACCCGATAATATATTTTATAGCTTACTTAAGGTTTCACACACACACACACACACACACACACACACACACACACACACACACACACACACACACACACCACACACACACACACACACACACACAACACACACACACCAACCCCACACA
>Ga0123354_10022137_pt1 | contig 10021 bp, 7 predicted proteins | sample TergutLab28metaG_2_FD_97872 | JGI IMG/M metagenome (GOLD analysis project Ga0123354, IMG submission 97872) | Labiotermes labralis P4 segment gut microbial communities from Petit-Saut dam, French Guiana - Lab288 P4 | ecosystem: Host-associated > Arthropoda: Insects > Digestive system > Gut ...
AAATACGTTAGAATTATGAAACAAACTGCATTTTGAAGAGAAAAAAACTGAGAGTACACACCATGTTTAAAATATCTAGTACCTATATTTGTTGAATAAATATATAAATTGTAACTTTAGAGGTTAGCGTTGCGGTACGACCACTATAGTTGACATTAGGCGTGAAAAGGTTAATGACCACTGCAGATAAAGAATTTTTTATTCAGTTTTGGCTTATTGATTTCTTAAGCACGAAGACAATTTAACTGTTATTTTAGAATTACACAACATGCATGAAAAATGTGGCAAGGTGCTTGAGATCCCATGAGATGGCAGCAGGCGTTTCAGCTTATTGCCAAATATTGCGGCGAGTGTAAAAGCAACTCCAGTGATGCAGTCGGGTAACCTCTGAACGCACCGCTCTGTTTCGAAGAAATGGCCCCTTCGGGAGCCATCATACACTTCCTCGGGGACCTTGCCCAGAAGGGAGATGAGATGCCTTTTATATACGTGTGGCTTTGGGGAAAGATGGGGGAATAGTAACGTGAGGAACATAGCTGAGATAAGAGTTGGGAAATATAAAACACAACTGGAAGCAGTGGAGGTAATAATTTACACTGAGAAAATAAAGACGTTTGGCTGAAGAGAGGACATGAGATTTTTAAATTATCGGCAGAAATTTCTTCTCCCCTAGAACTAAAACAAATCGCATGTTTGTTGCTAAATTGACATAGTTCTTTAGTATAAGCCTTTCTTTCTGAAGAAAGTATTAGGCATTTTAATTAGGTTACAACGGTTTTGTATTTATTTTCGTGCACAAATATATAAATTTTAGCAGATAGAGCAATGCTGGTAATATATCTTTCTGTATCAATAATTTGATTAGAAATTGAATAGTGTCGGCATGGCTCAATACCGCAGAAGACTAGCAACTTTGTCTGCCAATAGTCGTGCTCTTGGGATTTTATATTTTGACTTCCTTCACAGGACTAAGATTATCACTTCTAGCAAGAAAAATGAGTATGTTGTTATGGATAAGGCTACAAAGCCATTTCTTCTTTTCTGAATCTGTATGCACCTCTATTTCATTCTAATATGGGAAAGGAACTCAATGACACAAGCTATTTCACTGTAACGAAGAACAAATTTCCATCATTTACGTATCATTCGTCTAGCCCAAAATGAAGGATAATTATAGCAGTACAAATAAATAAGAGCTCTTAGGGAAGGGGTGGGGTACGTCAAAACACAACTGTCTTGTATCCTATTTAATATGATGACGACGACATGTTTCGGCCACTTTGGGCCATCTGCAGGTCGCAATAATGTATATAGAGGAAACCTATACAGAGTGTGATCATAGTATAGGTGCATTTTATAAACTTTCAACGAGATCTCTTTGTCGGTTGGATTATACATATTGAGCTGAAAGTACCTCTTCAAGTAGAGTATAAGAATGGATATATATATATATATATATATAGTTAAGTAATACCTAGTCTTAGGAGCTCTGTAACTATATAATGCACACTTTCCGATTCATGTGGTTGTATTTAAATATGGGGGTTTCAGTGTAACTGTTATTTCATTTATAATAATCATGTTTCCTTTCCCATGTTTTATTTGTCTCTTCTACCAAAGGACGTAAAATTATGCAGCAATAACTCTGTTTCAGTTATCTTATAAGGTAAATTATTTATATCTTGCAATTTATTTAGCGGTAAATTCGTTCTAATTGACTGTTTTTCCGTAGAGCCAATTCCAAATTACGTGTCTTCTATTTTTCAGATTATTTTTTATATTTTTGAACTATAGTCAACACAACTCTTTCACTTTTGTTTGCATTACTCACAGTATATTTTCAGAGGAAATGATACTAGCGTGCACAAGTTATTAAGAAGTAATTCGTTTGAAAGTGCGACACTAACAGTGGAGGATAAAGAATGTTCTGAATCACTCTGGGCTTTTTCCAGTCAAAGTTGCGATCGCGGTTTGGCTATGCTTGCAGGCCACTCAGTCTTACTAATTTATAGCCAACAGCCCAGATGCATGTTGCTTATTTTAATAAGTCTACCGTGCATCTTTTATTATTTTGTACTATGACCAACAAATGCGCAATTATTTTACAAATTATCACACTCCTATATGTTTCGACATTATCGTCATCCTCAGGGAGCTTGTATTCAATACTTTGCCAAGTTACACAGGTATTTCAAATACAGCTGTTGGTAATACAATTCAAAATTAAGATGTTTCACACGGGTTTTGTGCAGCACGATAACACACATACATATTGCATATACGGCCACCACACAGACTGACTTCACCAAGAATTGTAGTAATAGAATGATTTTAGCTCATTTTGTTGTAAACGGGACAAATTTAATGTTTTACAGATTTTATAATATTGAGATTTCAACGACTACGATACGAGAACTTGCATAAACCCTACGTGAAGTCTTAATTTTAAATTGTATTACGAACAGCTGCATTAGAAATACTTGTGTAACTTGGCAACGTATTGATTACAAGCTCTCTGAGGACGACACGATAGTGTCGAAACATGTAGGAGTGTGATAATTTGTGAAATAATTGTGCATTTGTTGGTCATAGCACAAAATAAAAAAAAATTAAGTTGCTTTTTCGCAAATCACCATTTCATTAATAGGAATCTATGTTTGGCCATAATTTATTTTCTATTGTGAGTAGACACATATTCATTTCCTTATGTGTCTTCTTTTATCGTAATAAGGATTCCGTTTAGGAAGGTTTCCGTATACTGCATAAATACCCATTACTTTTAAGTAGAAAATTAGATTTTTGTATACTTTCATAAATATTGTATAAGTGCTACTAGAATATATGTAGACGCTATAAGAAATCGTGACATAGAAACTCCTAAATTGTATATTTTGAATGTCAAAAGCATAGTAATATATAGAAACAATTGGCAAGATACATTATTGTATCTACGAAAACAAGTGATATGGCCGTAAGTATTTATGGGCTAGGCTGTGATAACAAATAAGGAAAACAACAATAAAAATAAAGATAAGAGAACTGATAGTATGGACAATTTACTCTTATCTAGCAGATACAAATTTTAGTAACCCAAATGGTCTGTATTTTTCAATAAACCTACTGCATCGACAAACATAATTATTGATGTTTCAATATAGAAATATTAGTGTCATGGTCAGAGAACGTAACATCCATAATGATTATCTACTGAAGGAAGTGTTTTCTCCCTCGTGTGTGCACGCTCTATCTACGCAGTATAACATTACTTTTTTCCACCGATTCAGTAAAAAAAAGAAAAGAGACTGTATTTATCGCTGAAAGTTTGATACATAGATAAAAGCAACAAGTGATAAATCATGAACAGAGACATAAGTAAGTTTACTCTTCATGCTTCGTGAACTCCAATAAAACTACATAATCAAAAGTAAAACTATAAACTGTGACTTTAATCGGTCATTAATATAATCTTTGATTTCCTGTATTTCAGTTCTTGTAAAATGTAAATTTTTCCTCGCCTTGGAATAATAAGTACTGACTTTTGTGGGCTACATTTCAATCATATAGTACCTTGTATATTGCCTGTGTAATATTCATTTTATTTACAGTAATATAACTGAAGAATAAAAAAACCCACCTAGATGTCACTTATTATTTTATTGTACTTCTTACAGGCTCAACGTGTTTCGGGCACTACTATGCCCATCATCAGGAGCTCACTACTGTAATGTTGATTACCACATTGGCCATTTCGGTCTTGGTTTGCTGTAGGTTTGTGGTTAGGTGCAGATAGGCTGGAGTAGTGTCCGGGCTGCAGGCTAAAGCACGACTCTTCGTGCTTTAGCCTGCAGCCCGGACACCACTCCAGCCTAACCACACCTAACCTCCAACCTACAGCAAACCAAGAACAAAACGACCAATGTGGTAATCAACATTATAGTCGCGAGCTGCTGATGATGGGCATAGTAGTGCCCGAAACACGTTGAGCCTGTAGAAGTACAATAAAATAATAAGTGACGTTTAGTAGGTTTTTATTCTTCAGGTACCACAAAATGAACGGTCCAATAAACATCAGATTCAACAGTATTATATTTCGGAAACTTTTTCTTGCCGGTTTCAGCGACTGGCTTTCATCGTATTTGTGAAGATCTATACGTTATAATTATTTATACCTTTTCTTCGTTATTAGTGGCAAATTTTCTGTCATACTGTGACCATTTCGCGAATTTGTCATGCATATTTGGTGACACATTCAACCAGCAGCACCGGAAAATAAGGATGAATATATCCCTGTACTAGAACAAAGCCTAGGCAAGTAATTTAAAATTAAATATCGTATACTTGCTACAAGAAATATTTGAAGGTGTTTACTCGAGTTTAGAACAGCGAATTAACCAGCTGATCGCAGGATTCCTGTTATATTATTACAGTTGAAGAGATCAGTGCATTGTCATGTTTTGGCTCCTCGTTCTATTTCTGCGGTAGTCGCGATAAAATTACTAGCGAATACCTTTAAGAGCCATTATCATATTCATTTGAAATAAATTACTGCAATACAATTTTTGTTCCTAGACACGTGTTTTGATTAAAAATTTAGTATATCAGCTGACTTGTAGAGCTAATATATTCAGGTCAAAGTTTGATTGAAATTCTAAAAATTATATACAGTCAGTTAAATATTCGCCTTTCATGTAATTGTCAGTACCCAAAGAGGAAGTGTAGCTCCACATGTTCCTAAACTCGGCGCTAAATAGAGGTAAGTGACAAGGCTCACTTCTTGACCTCTCAATTCTAAGGGACAGAGCATCAACTACCCTTTTCATTGGGGGTTTGTTGGGCTCCAATTTAGGTCTGGAACCAAACTTATCTAAACAAAATATAATATTTGAACTATTGACCCTAGTAATATTTTAAGGTGCTGTGCTACAAATCGGAAGGTCACTGGTTCGATCCCAGCTGGTGCCATTGGAAATTTTCATTGACATAAAATCCTTCCGATTGCACTATGGCCCTGGGGTCGACTCAACCTCTAACAGTAATGAGTACCAGGAGCATTTCCTGGGGGTAAAGGCGGCCGGTGCGTAAAGCTGACAACCTTACCACCATCCTGTGCCGTTGTCATGAAATCCGGGAACCTTAACTTCCTGGAACCCTCTGGGCCACTCCAAGCCTGTAACGGGACCGATTTACCTTTTACCCTAGTAATATTATGACTGTTGTGATGGGAAGCGTATGTAGCACACGAGGGTGAAAAAATTCGCAAGCGATATTCTTCATAAAAATAAACGGAAAGTAATAACAATGGAGAAATAGTTTCATGGTGAAATTAGTAGTAAACGAAAGTGGGGGTCTGCATAATTTTCAGCGTAAAATCCAAATTTGGCTCAGGCGTTTAAGTGCCTTTGATACTAACAGTCAAATTAAATTGTCCGATACCGTGTAATGTTCTAATTTCATGCCTGTAATTCATAAACGTGGATTATTTCTCATCTTAGTCACATATAATTAAAAATTATCTTCCAGTGTGTTTCGATTTTTATCAGAATTTTGAATTATAATATTCACAACATTGAAAACAAAATATCCACCAGTTCCAATAATTTTGTAATAACAAAAAGTAATGTAATTTGTTTTCTTGCAAGAACTCTTTATTATGACATCTCACGAATTTTCTTCCGTGAACAAAATTACACGTTTTTTGACAACAATAAACAGAATTTTGAATTTATTTGGACCTCGTAGCTAATGCTTATCTTTTTCGTATAGGGTTGTTCTTCTTTCTTTTACATCCCTCCCCTTCAAATGTCTGTCATGAATGAATCCAATAAAATCCACATTATTTATGGTATGTCGGATTTTTAGTACAGGATTCAACATTCCCTTTTCCTGGCACATGCTTCTTTAATATAACAATTTTTTACGCTTGCTCTTGTTCCGATTTTCAGTGCAGAATGTAATTCAGAATAGTATATACTGTTTGCTTTGCATTTCTTGATATAAGAAACATATTTGTAACTATTTTCAATAATCACCAACACATGCACACTTTTTCGTTTGACACTACAAAACTTTAATATGTTAAAATAGTTAAAATCTCCGACATGTTTCGGTTTACATTTAAACCATCTTCAGGGAGCTATTAGTTCATGCTAAAGTTACTTATCTCTTGTTGGGATGACGGTGTTGTAGAAGCATGTCGTTGCATGTTTGCGATGGGTTCAGATGTTGTATTAGTCCTCCTCCTGCTGTACTGTGTCTTAAAGTTTTATAGTGTCATACGAAAAAGTGTTCATGTGTTGGTGATTATTGAGAATATGGACAATATGCACTGTGAAAAACTGAAAATTATGTAACTGTTTAAATAAGTGATAACTTCAAGTGTCTAGAATGTAACGATATTAATAAAATATAAGAATCGAAAAGATTTGTTACATACATATATTTGTCCATATATTTGTTACATACACATATTTCTTCTGTGTCATATTCGATTAAGCTTAAGCTCGTATCCAGTTTATTAATTTCTGAACAAAGAAAAATGGAGTGAATGCAGATAATCGCGTCTTTACACTTCAGTTGCAAAGTTTGTTAAGCAGAGTGAGTTTCACGAGTATTTTGGAATAAAATGTATACAGAAATTATGTGCAGTCAGTAAAATTGTTGGGCATGAATTTGTCAGGGGTGAATGGCTGGAAAAATAAGTAGGTAATTGACAAAGAAATGAGTGAATACTTTTTGTACAAAAACGAAATTAAATACTTTATTTGTATACATATTGAACCGTATAATATTAATAATTGAAAACTTAATTAGATTTTCACTTATAAATTAATTACAGACACAGAAATACCAGTGCCTGATTGTTGTTGATGTTGTTATTGATGATGATATGTTATTAATTTTGTTGTTGTTGTTGTTGTTGGATATGAATTTGGGTCTCATAATTCGCCTAAACCCATTTACCTCTTCACATGTATGTAATTACATGAAGAATGTTACACTGTATCATTTTATGACACCTTACAGGAAATTGTTATTATTATAGTAATATTACAGGTTATGATAAATTCTAATTTTGCTCTAAATCAAGAATTGAAGGAAAGTTTCACTTACTCATTGACAAAAGTAAGAGTGCTAATATTAAAACATTATTATATTATTTGCTTGCTTTCACAAAATACGTAGGTTCATATTCTAATTGTCTGATTAATTTTGCCGTCAAAACATTTACAGGATACCTGAATTTTCCTGCGACCCAAATGCTACTCATTAATGTAGCAATTTGGGACATTATACAACAAAATATTATAAGCAATTTCTCTATTGTGCGTTTATCCATGGGCTGAACGTGCTGTCCATCAGGAATGTAAGGAGGCTGTCGAGGCAAATTCTAACGCAACCTTTGCAAATGGAATAATATTTTGCTGTTTGGTAAATCCAACAATTTTAAAATGTTGTTAATGTGTTTTATCACGTGATCACCAGAACCATAAAACTCGGAATAAATATTAGGATCTTAGAGGTTAGGTGTTAAACAAAAAATAGTACAGGAAATGTTCACAAGCAGATACTACAGAATGGGCTAGCTCTCTGTTCGTCTGTACTGTTAATGATAAAATTTCAATATCCTTAGCGTTCCAAAATTACCATATTCCTACGAATACATCCAACTTAACTTTCGACATGTGGAGGTCACTTCCAACATTTGTTGCATTTTCATAAATGTGTTACTGTATTTGTAGAATGGAGATCGATTTCTCCCCTATAGCACACACATTTCTCATCAGACAGAGTGTATATCAGCTACACGCAACTAAAACACAAAAAATACACATCCAATATTATTTTCTGAAATAAACTTGAATTAACTCTTATTTACAACAACATAATTCAACACAACATGAAACAGGGAGCACTTTGGGTATTTATTGTAACATTAAGTGATTTTACTTACGCAATTGGGTAATTGTATTTTGCCAGTATTCTTGTACCACACCCTGATGCTGGATGCAAAAGCGACCCAAATATGTAGGTGAATTGTAAGGTGGGGTAAAGAATAACTTATTACGTGCGATTATTGATTTTCTAGATAAGTGTAAAAAAGGTAAAGCAGTCCCGTTAGAGGCCTGGAGGGGACCAGAAGTTTCCAGGAATTTAAGGTTCCAAAATTTCGTGACAAGGACACAGGATGCTTGTAGATTGTTAGCCTTACTCACCGGGCGCCATTACCCCCAGGAAATACTCCTTGTACTCATTTCTGTCTGGGGCCGCGGTAGCACAGTGGTTAAGGTGCTGTGCTACAAATCGGAAGGCCGCTGGTTCGATCCCAGCTGGTATCATTGGAATTTTTCATTGACATAAAACCATTCCGATCTCTCTATGGCCCTGGAGTCGATTCAGCCTCTCACACAAATGAGTACCAGGAGTATTTCCTGGGGGTAAAGACGGTCAGTGCTTAAGGCTGACAAACTTACCACCATCCTATGCCGTTGTCATGAAATCTGGGAACCGTAACTTCCTGGAACCCTCTGGGTCACCCCAGGAAAGTAACGGGACTGCTTTACCTTTACCCATTTCTGTCAGAGACTGTTCGACCCCAGGGCCATAGTGCGATAGAAAGGATTTTATGTCAATGAAAAGTTCATTTACAACAGCTGGGATCGAACCAGCGCCCTTCCGATTTGTAGACTAGATAAGCGTAAATGTTGTTTAATACACTGTAATGGAACATAGAAATTAAGCATTTACATATGTAAATGTAATGCAAAATTTGCCAGGATGGTAAAATTAATTATATAAGAACGTCTTAATGGTATATTAACATTTTGGGGCCGGAATTATTTTTTTTTAATTTTAGCACACCCTGTATATAAAATGTGAATAATACAGAACCAAACAAGTTAGAATTATGAAACAAACTGCATTTTGAAGAAAAAAACGGAGAGTATACACCATGTTAAAAATATTCGGTAGCTTTATTTGTTGAAGAAATATATAAAATGCAACTTTGGAGGTTAGCGGTGCGGTACGTCAACTAAAGTTGATGTTAGGCGTCTAAAGGTTAAGTATCTGGTGCTGAGGTAAATTGTCGATTTACTGAAGGACACCAACTTGCACATCTGGAGAGGAAGCACTGTTATTTGACAGGCTGGTATGGTGAATATTGTCTATACAAATTTCAATTTAAAATAGCAGCAAGTGAAGGAAGACACGTGAAATGTAGTATTTCTTATTAAACAAACTACCCTTTTAAAAGTTAAACCACACAATATGTCCCTTCTTCCATTTATTCTAATTCTATCTCCGTCTCTATAACTTTCCTCACATTCGTAAGTCAGAACGATCAACCGGCACTGGATACCACTTCAGATTTACGAGAATATCAAATATACTGCTGTATCCCTAAATTGCCTACAGGAAACCCTTCCTCTCTGTTACTGTAACCCTGCCATTATTACCACCTTCTTCCATCTTCTTGAGATATGTTACATTTTTATGGTCTGCTGGAATTTAAAGGTCTTTCAGGAATATAGGCTACTCCTGATACAGAAATGTGTAAAGATACGTGTTCTATGGTCTCCACTTGAACAGGGTTTCAGATGCGTATAATACAAAATAGTTTATATGAAATTTCTTTTACAGACCTGTAAATGTCACGACTTATTTTCATAGAAATGTTTTTCGGAAATTCTTGTGTATACATCAGCTTGTGTGTAAGGGTTATTGTTCGGTTTAAGGCAATAAATGACGCCTCGTGGATTATTTTTTACGAAATATTAACCTCCTGGCGCCGGAATTATTTTTTAAATTTTAACACACCCTGTATATAAAATGTGAATAATACCGGAACAAAATACGTTAGATTTATGAAACAAACTGCATTTTGAAGCGAAAAAACGTAGAGTATACACCATGTTTAAAATATTCGGGACCTATATTTGTTGAATAAATATATAAAATGCAACTTTGGAGGTTAGCGGTGCGGTACGTCAACTATAGTTGACGTTAGGCGTCTAAAGGTTAA
>Ga0123354_10022138_pt1 | contig 10020 bp, 4 predicted proteins | sample TergutLab28metaG_2_FD_97872 | JGI IMG/M metagenome (GOLD analysis project Ga0123354, IMG submission 97872) | Labiotermes labralis P4 segment gut microbial communities from Petit-Saut dam, French Guiana - Lab288 P4 | ecosystem: Host-associated > Arthropoda: Insects > Digestive system > Gut ...
AGGATAGAGACAGTTGGCGGACGCTTGTGAGTGCGGTAATGAACCTTCGGATTCCGTGAAATGCGGGGAATTTCTTGACTAGCTGCAAACCAGTTAGCTTCTCAAGAAGGACTCTGCACCATGTAGTACTATATATATATATATATATATATGAAAAATATCCTCACTTCACGCACGCATTAAATCTACATTCCTTAGCATTATGTTTTACAATAATTATAAAGTAAAGGTTTAGACAGAACGTATACTCATAATGGTGTTACTAAAGTTACATTAAAAGCTCGAAAGGGAAATTCCAAACATAAACTGGTTTCTACTTTAAGCAAGATTGTTACACTGTTGCCATCTATTATTTAATTTTTGTGAAATCTAAAGCGGATAAAAACTGAAATGCACTGTGAAGCTCTTTTTAAATATTCCTCTTTGTTTCTTTCTTTTTCAATGTCTGCTGTAGACCCTGTGCATGCATTACCTTAGCACAGACTTGGAAGAAGAAGTATCAGAGCATCAGTCCACGTGATAATACATACGTGAATGGCATAATATTAATTAACGTTCGTTTAAAAAATAGCTATATGTAACGTAACCGACAAAAGATTACAATCACTGCGAATAAAGAATCTAAATATACATAGGAGCATTTTGGTAGCTTTCACTATGGTCGTGTTATTAAACATGAATATTCCAACAGTTTCAGTCTAATTCAGTTCATTTAACGTTACTGACTTGCAATGTAAACAGCGCATGGACGGTTACGACGCCGGTGGCGACGGCCATGATGATATGACGATGATGATGATGATGATGATGATGATCTACCAAGAACGTTATATCCTACACTTAACACATTATATGTAATCCATAAGGTAGTATTCTTTCACATCATTCAGAAAAAGCTTACTGCGTTATCACAAAATGTCCTTTTTATATTTATACTTCTGTATTAAACCAACCAATGCACACTGATAAAATATGCATATTCTAATAGCGAGCGTTTTGTTATTTACTACGTAAGTGTAAATAGGGACCGCGGTAGCACAGTGGTTAAGGTGTTGTGTTACAAATCGGAAGGTCGCTGGTTCAATTCCAGATGGTGTCATTGGAATTTTTCACTGAAATGATCCTTCCGATCACACTATGGCACTGGTTTCGACTCAGCCTCTAACAGAAATGAGTACGAGGAGCATTTCCTCGGGGTAAAGGCAGCCGGTGCGTAAGGCTGACAACCTTACCACAATCCTGTGACGTTTTCATGTAATCTGGGAACCTTAACTTCCTGGAACCCTCTGGGCCACTCCAGGCCTGTAACGGGACTGCTTTACCTTTTTAAGTAGATGTAAATATCACTTAATGCACAGATATGGAGCATATACGTTTCTTTTTGTAGTTATACAGGTGTTACTTGAAACAGTTTTCATTTCCTATACAGTCAGTCCACAGCAGGACAGTTGCTTATTATTTTTCCGATCAAAGTAAGCCTTACGGAAGAAAGGCAGCCAGTAGACAGCAGTAATTGTGCCTTCTCAGCAAGTAATGACGTTGATTGTATATCGTTTGGTCTGTCCCTTCACAAACACGTACGTCACAACTCAAGAAAGGCTGAACGAGGTTTCGTAAAATTTTATACTGAGAAATTCTAAAACAAATTGTCTAAATTTTAAACTTCTGGTTAAATACAATAAATCTTACGCATTTTGCGTGGATACCTAAGTGCATTACTACTCACAACTTTTGTGTAACTCATTAGACACTCTGATTTATGGGAGCGACAAATGGTTCAGATAACCTTTGTGTAAAAACGCGAAACGTATTTTATGCCCCACACACTCGATCACAAATGGAACTCTTTCGAAGCAATCAAAGTAAATTTAATGAACTCCGGGTAAATGACCAACTTGATGAACAATTACGTTATATAATACGTTTATTATTATAATCCTGTACATGTTTCGAGCACTCTGTGCTCATCATCAAGAGGTCAAATTGTATTAACAGAACATACGGTATAGTAGTCTCTGTAAGTGACCGTCCGGTGTGCAGGTTGAGAAGCAACTGGTTCCTTCTCAAACTGCACACCGGACGGTCACTTACAGAGAATGCTATACGAGATGCTGTATTAATACAATTTGACCTCCAGATGATGAGTACAGAGTTGCACGAAACATATAGAGGATTATAATAATAAACGTATTATATAACATAATTGTGCATCAAGTTGGTCATTTACCCAGAGTCGTAACAGGATGCACGGTCAGCAAAACATAAAATTTAATGAACTTGTTATATATCTGTTAGTCCGTGAGTGCATTTCTTTACCTGTTGCCGTTTGTATACAAAGTTATCATTGCTGTCACTCTTTGGGAGCTAAGGCGTGAGAAAGAAGGATGTCCATACAAGAGAGAGGCAAGCACAATATATGCATTGCATCCGCACTGCGACGTTTTAATTCCACAAACCAATACACATTTGAACCCCATTTCTTTAGTAATATGGTCCTTTTATTTTCGATTCATTTTGAAACAGCAGTTCTTTCTCTGGCAATCTTACGATTACATTGCTGTGACTCACCCAATTGAAAATATCTGTACCATGAAAACCCGCCACGAAATAGCATGGACAGACATCAGATTTCCAAACAGTACTCTAATCATAGATCATCTTGTGCGAACTGCGTCAAAAGCCGTTTATCTAATATTTATTCATTTACATGTAGCTTCATATATGACTTGTAAAATATCGTTATTTTATATTTATTGAAAATCCTTGCCGTAACATGAACTCACGCTCGGTCGGATTACGAAACTAAAAAAAAAAGAAGGAGGAGGATAAAGAAAGATAACTCGTTTACTAATTATATGTGTTTTTCTGCACTACTCTAATAAACTATCTGCTAGGTACGCATGCAACTATTCGAATTTAAATGACACAATCTAGTAGAAAGCTAGGACTTTTTTCCATCATTGTATTTTCCATCCCTGATGTATTGTGTACTTCTTTCTCACAGTAACTCCCATTGCGTAGAAAAAAATGTAAACAAGCATCCTGTGAATTTTACTCAAGAACAGGTTACTATCATTGTACAAAATATTCATGAAGTAGTCCAAAATCGTACTGAACTGCTTTCTGAATATCATTAATCTTGCAATAGCGGGATCAGGACTTTTCTTGCAACAGTGAAGCAAGAACCATCTCTTCCCTCTTGTTCAACAAACGCCAATTCACCTTTGTAAAATTTCTGTAGAATAATGTATAAGGTACTAGACCTTGGTAGAACAGGTTGAAGAGGATCACAGTCGCCGGTTGGAATGCCAAAATAACGCCAGTTTCTAGCTGTCAATAACAGGACGGGGCTAATTTCCTGACAACGATTTACGGTAATGTACAGGAAGCAAACCAACCCTTTGGGAAGATTGATCAGGGAGTGTGGGGGTTGAGTGTCATGAATCAGGCGTAAAGAAAGCTGAGTGGACGGTCTGCAAGTCTCCCACACTAGCAGCACCTACAAGATAAGTGTGGGCACAAGGAATATAATCACAGTGAAATGGCGTTTGACCACTAAAGACCCCTTGTGACGAAGATTGGTGCTGTATATCTCCACAGACCATTAAACTCAAGATTCCTCTGCCACGATCAGACAGAAGAACAGAAAGTTGGCGACATGTTTTACGTGATCCTACTGCAAAATACTAGTCATGGTTGTACAGGCATCTGTTGTTAACCGCGGGCTGTGAATCGCCGTATTTATTTATTTTCTGCCACCGTAATATTTGGTATTAATATCCACTATTTTTAATATGTACACACCTACATGCGGAGCAGAAAAAAACGGCAAACTATGAGGAGAGTTAGGACAGCTAATTATTGTCGTCGTCAGAATCGCAGGCTTAGTAATAGAAGGTGGACCTTTTCTTGGTTGACCAATAAGCGCCGTACCGACGCCCCGCTACTACGACGTCGTATGGTGGATGCTTTCGATTTGGAGGGCAATATTTTCAGCATCTGTTGTAGCAGTGGTGAGTATTATTAGTTTCTGGAGGTTGTCATCACTGCGAAATTTAGTGTCGCTCCCTTCAAGGGCTCTTCAGCTTCCCAACACGCAGCGTACGCCGCAGCAATAGCGGGGCGCCGGCAAGACGCTAATCGGTCAAGAAGAAAAACAAAACGCACAAACATTTGTAATGAATATTTATCCCAGTATTTAACCAACTTGATGCACAAAATTTGTTTCACAATAAGTTTTATTTCATGTCTCTACATGTTTCGAGCACATGTGCTCATCACCAGGAGGTCAAAATTACATTATACAGCCTCTGGTATCATCAAACCTATAGGTGTGATGATACCAGATGTTGTATAATGCAATTTTGACCTCCTGGTGATGAGCACATGTGCTCGAAACATGTAGAGACATGAAATAAACTTATTGTGAAACAAAAATTTTGTGCATCAAGTTGGTTAATTACTGAGATAAATAAACAAATCTTCCTGTCGGGGAAATTTATTTTATTATCTAAGTTGCTACCACAATATAAGTTTAAACATTAATGAAGACAGATCTCAGGTTTTAGATGCAGTAATGATATATATTGGCTTTCTGTGTTGACACCGGCTAGTAAGGAAGGTGGTTTCCACCTTTCGGAGAAACCTGCTACCGCCTTCTTAACGGTAAATAAAATTCCTTGTTCCTAATTCGCGTACTGGACTACAAAGACAAAAGCAATCCCTGATGAAGCCTGGACAGGTCCTGAGGTTTCCAGGAGGTTGAGGCTCCCAGATTTCAGGAAAATAGGCAAATGAGGGCGGTAAATTTGTTAACCCTACACACCGGCCGCCTTTACCGCTCAGGAAATATTCCTGGTACTCGTTTCTCTTAGATGCCGATTCGACTCCAGGGCCATTGTGCGGCCGGAAGGGATATGTCAAAAAAAAATTCCAATGACACAATCGGGAATTGAACCGGCGACCTTCGGACTTGTACAACAGTGCCTCACCGTCTCCCCGTACCAGACTACAGGGTGCTATAACACACAAGCTAAGAATACACATTACTGAATACAATTTCATAAAATCTTATTGCCGTGAATAATGTTATGAAATTAGACAAAAGGTTCATGAGTTTAAATTTGCTGCAGACTGGTTGAAATACAATGCTTTAAAATTACTTACGATTGTTGAAATATTACAGTTTTACGGATTTATTACGCCTGTCTAGGTGTCAAAAATGAACTCTGCATGAAGGTCATATACAACACTAGCAACTAACCTGCACCAATATCAGAAGTTACACGTAAGCAGTGGGGTGCAATAGACATTTATGATGCCATAGAGAGTTTTTATACACTTATGTAAAGAAAGCGGTTAAATTTATTCAGAAGTTAGGACTAACACAACTCACCTGTGATACATTTAATAATTTGCTTAATATTCTAATAAAGCGATCATAAAACCTCGAAATTAGTATTAAAAGAAAAGTATATGGTCCCATAAAAGAAAAGGACAATCAGTGAATAAGATCAAATAAGCAGACACAGGATACATGATAGGGCAGAGAGTGTAAAATGGATAAAATTGCTTAGATTAAGATTGTATGGACATACTGAAAGGACGAATAATGAAAGAATGCCAAAACAAATAGTGACTGAGAAAAACGAAGGAACACAAAAAGTAGGTAGATCACAGAAAAGATGGACAGATGAGGTTGAAGAGGACTGGAAGATAATCGGAACAAAAATCTGGCCTACACTGGCCAGAGATAGGAAGGAACGGAGGAAGATTTTATTTGGAACCAAGGTCACAACGGACTACAGTACTTGAGTGGGAGGAGTACTGCAACAACAAAGAGCAGAAACATCCACTAAAGGTATCATATTAGCCATACATCGTTCCTGGTATAGTTTGTCTTCGTACATTGTCTCAAATATCAGAAGTTAATGTCATCTTCCGCTATATAATAGAGGTGGTATTTGGAACGATTCTTAGATCAACAAGAGAGGCAATGTATGCATAAAGTTACAATAGGGCGCTTTCGCCAACCGTTGTCGCCATGAAAACCAACAATTTTCAGATATGGAGTTTGTGTGTGTGTGTGTGTGTGTGAGTGTGTGTGTGTGTGTGTGTGTGTGTGTGTGTGTGGCCTTAGTTATCCAGCATGCAGAGCGCATGCGCAGAATTGTCATTCGTAACCTGTTCGGCTCTACTATACTTTTCCACATTGTCTCTTAATTCACTATTTTCGGAAAAATGTTATTAAACATAAAATTGCATTTTGAGTTTCTATTCTACATTTGTGTGAAATATTTCTCATTCTAAGAAGAATTCGGTGAGATACTGTTGCAAACATACATCGGTCTTCATATAAAGTACCCTTTCATTTTGTCAGATTGTAATGAAACTTTAGATTTCTAGACAGATTTTCGACGTTTACTCAGGTACAAATTTTCATGAAAATTCGTCCAGTGGGAGCCGAGTTGTTCCATGCGGACGGAAGGACGGACAGACAAGCAGACAGGCATGACAGTCAACGCAATTTTGCAAACGTGCCTAAAGCTGACATCAGTGTGCCTAATGCTCATGATCACGTCATTGTTCGAAGTACGTTACTGTGTTAAGTGTTTGGTGTTCAGTGGAGAGGGTAGGATTTGAATCGATTTTATTAATTCAAGGTAGGCTCTAGTAAGAGGCTCTTGACTGAACCTGTAGATGTCATTAAAGGCAGGGAATTTCTTGGCTACACTAGAGACCATTAACGTCCCTAAAGACAGTCTGGTCTACCATGGCCTTAATTACTTTGTTAATCATTTAGTGTTAATTTACTTACAAGAGAAATAGAATATTATCCCGCTATGCGTGCATGTATGAGAAAAACAGAGTGTTACAGTATTTACACTAAGGGAAGGACCCGGATTCTTGGTGCCTGAGAAGAGGGTGCTGGTAAGAATATTTGGAGCTGTACTAAAGAGTGGAAGAGAATCTGGTTCAAATTGCGACAGCGCCTTTTTATAGTAATTGTATCGCACCAGAAATAAAAAAGTTATGAAAATAAAATAAGATGAAGTAATAGTAACATGTAGCACGCATGGGAAGATGAGAACCGTAGGAGAATTCTGAGGTGTGTCATCCCCGTTGCGCGTTTAAACTATATGGTAAGGTGAATTTCTTAAAAAAACACAACTATAAGTTATGTCTAAATGATTGTGTTTATTAACAAAGAAGAACTACATGTTTCGGCCTATAGCGGCCATCTTCAGACTCTGATAATTTTCTGCTAAAAGAGTTTATATAACATGCTTTAACCGCGTGGTGATGTTGAGATGGCCGCTATAGGCCGAAACATGTAGTTCTTTCATGTTAATAAACACAATCATTTAGCCATAATTTATAGTTGTGCTTTTTGACGAACATACCGTAGGAGATATTAGCTAATATCTGAGAAAAGAATACACTGGCGGTACGTGTGTGTAGGTGACTTTGAAATGGATCTTTAAGGAAGGTTTTGAGAGTGACGGCTGGATTATACTGCTAAAGGACTGGATGCAGCACGGGCTGTTATATAAATGAGCAACAGAAATTCTAGCTGTATAAAATGAGGCAATTTTTTTAAACAGACGAGCAACTATCAGTTTATGAAACGCTAGTACTTCTCGTAGTTTGTAATATTAACAGCGTCTCTGCATCCGATACGGGTACAAAATTTCTGCTTACTTTTAATTTGGTGACAACATGCATTATTTTGGTGAAAAGAAGCAGACTTTGTTAACGTTTTACTTCTGGTGACGTCATTGGCTTTAATGTTGAGCTCCCACACCTTCGTGCAGAAGTGACATATAGCACTGCAGTAAAATTTAGTGCAGGCCCATAACATTCTACAAGGATAATTTTCAGAATGCCTCTAATAATGATATTCATGTTCCTGCTATGCAGTGATTGGAACGGAATAGGTGGATAATTTTGCTGTAAATGATGTATTGCCACGTAAAAATAAATACTTTGATGTGAATAATTACAGTTACTTTAACAAACATGTATTTATGATTACTGTGTACAGATTGTGTGGTAAATGCAAACTCTAAATGTGTACAGTATGTTCAGATAGGTATTATCAAACACGTTCATTGTTCATGGGTAAATTTTAACCGAACAAGAGAGCCAGGAATCGGAAATGAATCTGTCAGGTTTACTACGTTAGTTTGTCAGGTTCGGATGAAAAGTTGACAATTCTCTTAAACAAATTCTGCCTTTCAGTACCTCGGTCGCACAGAGTTTAACATCACAGAGCTTTCAATCCAATACCAAAATTGTTTCGGAAATACGGGTAAACTTACATTATTACCCGTAATTACTATATTCGCTTATGGTTTACGTCTTTAGGGCAGTTTTATTTCAGAATCAACTTCCGAATGTGTGAACGCTTCACACATTTGGTTTGACTGTACAACACACGGCCTAGATTTACACAGAACAGAACAAATTAAAAATCATGCGGAAATAACCTGTACAAATTATACACAAACATAAATTTTAACCCAAGAAGTCGAAGACAGTAAACAACTCAGATCACACAAGCACTATTTACAGGCGAGAACTGCAATTCAAAAAAAAAAGTATTTTGATTAACCCTGGAGTTGGTTTTGTTATATATTTAACGTCTGTTGTCACTACAACACTGTATTAACGTCGAATGATTGTATGACAGTAAACAATGAATTACGATGAGTGTGGAGAAAAGCTGTCTTCTTATATTGCATGGCAAACTGAGGAAGAACACTGCAAGATTCTCAGGGCAGTAACTATTCGAATCGAGCATCCTTCGAATATGTCGGTAGCTCTAACACTTGAACTAACCCCTCATTCCTCTTATTGTCTCTTATGTGTTCATAATTTGTCTAAATTGAAATCCTTTTTGGAATCATGAACTCGTCTTCCAGTTCCTTCTTGTTCTGAGCCCGAAATTATAAAAAAATAAAACGCACGTAGTGAGACGTGAAATGTGAAAATACGTAGACCTTAAGGGCTTAATCAGCTCCCTCCGCTCTCCAGTAGTATAATTCCAAAACATTACGGAGCTAAAAGCTCATAAAATCTCAAATTAAATTACCCTGCTGGAAACAATTGTTGACCAGTTAGGTACAGCTCTAATTAACGCATTGCATCTTCATGCTATCATTACCTTTCCTTAAACCGTGAAAGTATGCATAAAGAACCACACTGGTCGTCTGTTGCCCAAAATTTGTGGTCCGTCTACTTGGCTCCTGAGTGTATTTTTTAGAAGCTCATAATTTCCAAAGCAGTAAGGAAATTATCCACCTTGTATGGCAGCGGAAAATTTTGCTGTCACTCTTATTTTCGTCCGCACAGATCCGGTAAGCTTGGAGAGAGTTGTGCGTGCGCTCACGCGTGTGTAATATGTTCGTCGACGATTCCACGCCTATAGCTTATAAATCTTTAATATTGAACTGATTGTGAAAATGTTGCATAAGAAGGAATATAATAAAAAATGTGAAGGTTCTGGGGGTCCACAAGTATACGAATGGCGTATCCATCATCCCCGTTGTCAGAATCTTAAATCACAGAGGATTATACGTATAAAATATGCAGGCTAAACCCTAATTAAATGTTAGATTTGAGGTTTTTGGCAGTGATATTTTATGTCGTATATCGATGAATTATGACGTCGTATATTTCGGCCGGCAGTTATAAACGTTTCGAGAGGAAGTACTGCGTCTCTCTTCAGAATAAAATGGAGAACATAAAGATACTTGGGGCCCAACTGATTAGAAAACTTCATATATAGGCCTACATACATTCGGAAACAATTCTACTTAATTAAACAATGTGCCTGAAATGCTCGAAAACGATGGTCAGTGACCAAAATAATTTTCTAACCTTATAGCTATACCATAGATGGGTGGATAATATTAGGATGGATCTCCAGGAGGTGGGATGTGGGTATATGGACTGGATTGGGCTGGCCCAGGATAGGGACAGGTGGCGGAAGCTTGTGAGTGCGGTAATGAACCTTCG
>Ga0123354_10022140_pt1 | contig 10020 bp, 5 predicted proteins | sample TergutLab28metaG_2_FD_97872 | JGI IMG/M metagenome (GOLD analysis project Ga0123354, IMG submission 97872) | Labiotermes labralis P4 segment gut microbial communities from Petit-Saut dam, French Guiana - Lab288 P4 | ecosystem: Host-associated > Arthropoda: Insects > Digestive system > Gut ...
GGTGGGGGGGTGTGTGTGGCTGGGCGTTGGTAGAGGGGTTAGGGGGGGGGGGGGGGGGGGGGGGGGGGGGGGGGGGGGGGGGGGGGGGGGGGGGGGGGGGGGGGGGGGGAGACGTACAAAAAACTCAAAAGAGAAAGACGTTACGTTTCGTTCTAAAGACCGAGGGGTGATCCTGTCTGAGAGCGAGTTGCAGATACTAAAGACGCACATAAAAACGCCTTACGGTGAATCTATAAACCTCTGGGCTGGCTGCGGGCAGGCATAAGCTACAGCATGGAGAAACAGGAAGATCGCTATCTGTAAGAATCGCCTGGATAGTCGAATGGTTTGACTGACGGAATGAATGATGAGGAATGGGGGCGTCCGGTCGGGGAAAACCATTCGGTATTGAGTGTTCGTATTTACTGATGTCAATAGGATACAGGAAATAGACTGGCGGTATTTCATGGCGCTAAAATATATGACAGTTGATATAACGTGGCTTGAATGTGTATCCAACGAATATCAGGGTTAAAATCTGGATAAATATATTGTTTCGGATGTAACGGTCATCAATACAAATGTTCATCGCACATCACACTTTGCATCTTGAATACTTTAAAACGTTTGTTTTATCTACATTGGAACATACCTCAGAGAAAACACTTTGAATCTTCAATACAAAGACCAACATATTCTAGTTAAGAAAAATGACCGTCCTTTGTTCTAAGAGTAACACAGAAGAGTTCAGAAAAAGTTACAGAAGCTGGTTCATATAGTTACCCCTGTCATTTAAAGGCCTAAATATCACGTTCGTCCGTCCGTCTGTACGCTAAGTACAGTCAACCAGTCCTTCTGTAGTTACATGTGCTATTCGGTCTGTCCTGTATACTGAATTATCGTTACGGTAGACTTCAAAATTACGGTTTCGAATAGTTAATTATTGGGAATGGAAAGCTTTGAAAAAACTAACTAAATAATTAATTCTGACAACTAACTGTAAACCGCCAATTGTACCTGTTCTAAGACACACTCTCCCAATCGACATTCCCTTTTCATGTTTCTTTAAGATGTGTTTTACTGTTATACTTCCATCTACGTCTAGGTCTTCCAAATGTTGTACGCGTTTATCTTCCTCCTTATACGGTTTACATTCCCACCCATCTCATTCTCGTTGATTCAGACATACACGAATAATTTCGGTGAGGACTGCAAATTGTATAATTTGTAATTAAATAATTAACTAAGTACGTAGTATAGACTTATATTGAGGAGCTGGCAGTTGTTTATACGATAAAACAATTATGTACAATTTGCCAAAACAAAGGCTCATTTCTTATCAACATGAGCCTGCCAATGAAGCGCGGTGAATCTGGTACTTTCTTGCACACAATATTTGCTTAGGATCTATTTTAATATTGTACTCCCATTTAAGCCCTATTTCCGAAGAGACATTTTCCCTTAAATTTGTCCATTTGCACTTTTTATTTATGCTACATGTACCACCTATCTCATCTTCTTTCATTAGAACAACGTAACAGGTTGAAAATCCAAACCTTTCGCTGCACTGTGGCCCTTGGGTCGACTCAGCCTCGAACAGAAATGAATACCAGGGGTATTTCCTGGGTGTTAAAGGTGGCCGGTGCCTAAGGCTGGTATCCTTACCACCGTCATGTGCCGACTGTCTTGAAATCTGGGGGCACTGAGCCTCTTGGAGCTCTCAGCTCAAGTCCAGGCCGGTAATGGGATTGCTTTTCCTCTGACAAACTAACATCTACAGCGTGTTGAGTATGACGGCTGGGCTTAGTAGGTAGAAGGTGACAGAAGACCGAAGAAACTGTGTAATGAAGAGCTTCATAAGTTTTACTGACCATCAAATATTTTTCGGGTGATTAAATCAAGGAAGATGAGATGGGCAAGGCATGTGGCACGTATGGAGAGAAGAGAAATGAACACATCGTTTTGATGGGGAATCCTGAATGAATTAGACCACTTTAAATACTAAGACGCAAACATGAGGATAACATTAAAATGCATATTAAATGTAGGACAGACAGGGTTCATCTGGCTCATAATAGTTAAAAGTGGCCGTCTGCTGCGAGCACGGTCATAAACCTCAGATTCCATAAAAGGAAAGGAGTTTGTTAAATAGCTGAGAAACTAACATCTCGTAAAGGAGGGCTTTGCTACATGCAGTTAGTTAGTTAGTTAGTTAGTTGTTAGTCAGTTAGGTAGTTAGGCAGTCAGTCCATCAATTAATAGACTAGTGTATCTGGCTCAGTAAAATCCGTATGTTACTTCTAACAGGCATCAAGACACGCTGTATGTAAAGTCACAGAGGCACGTGTCTTCAAGTTGTATTGTGTAGACATACACGTGTCTGCGCGGTATGTTGTCTAGACCTACATGAAACTGAGATTTCCTTGAATACCCCGTCTCATTTTTCCCCTCAAGTTTTATTCCTTCCTTTTTATTTCCGTTATGACAAAACAGACAGTAATTGGAAGCTTCAGGCAGGCTGGAGAATTGTGAAAGAAGTGAAATAAGGTTTGTATCAACCAACACTAAGCGACGGTCTGCACAACGTAATGGAAGATTATCAGAAACGATATGGCGGTGAATGGTCAGAACTATCATAAATACACATGCAGAGAACAGAAAAAAATACCAAAATCCAAAAATTTAACCTTCTTTAGTTCATATGTTTTTACCTCACAGAAGGCTTATCTGGAATATTTAAAAATATACAACAAATTTTATACAGTGAAACACTACAGCACTGTGTTTGGCAAGTGTTTTTGTTGTGTGCTGATTTTTGGCAAGTGTTTTTGTTGTGTGCTGATGTTTGGCAAGTGTTTTTGTTGTGTGCTGATGTTTGGCTAGGGTTTTTGTTGTGTGCTGATGTTTGGCTAATGTTTTTGTTGTGTGCTTATGTTTGGCAAGTGTTTTTGTTGTGTGCTGATGTTTGGCAAGTGTTTTTGTTGTGTGCTGATGTTTGGCTAGTGTTTTTGTTGTGTGCTGATGTTTGGCTAGTGTTTTTGTTGTGTGCTTATGTTTGGCAAGTGTTTTTGTTGTGTGCTGATGTTTGGCTAGTGTTTTTGTTGTGTGCTGATGTTTGGCAAGTGTTTTTGTTGTGTGCTTATATTTGGCAAGTGTTTTTGTTGTGTGCTGATGTTTGGCTAGTGTTTTTGTTGTGTGCTTATGTTTGGCAAGTGTTTTTGTTGTGTACTGATGTTTGGCAAGTGTTTTTGTTGTGTGCTGATGTTTGGCAAGTGTTTTTGTTGTGTGCTGATATTTGGCAAGTGTTTTTGTTGTGTGCTGATGTTTGGCAAGTGTTTTTGTTGTGTGCTTATGTTTGGCAAGTGTGTTTGTTGTGTGCTGATGTTTGGCTAGTGTTTTTATTGTGTGCTTATGTTTGGCAAGTGTTTTTGTTGTGTGCTTATGTTTGGCAAGTGTTTTTGTTGTGTGCTGATGTTTGGCAAGTGTTTTGTTGTGTGCTTATGTTTGGCAAGTGTTTTTGTTGTGTGCTGATGTTTGGCAAGTGTTTTTGTTGTGTGCTGATGTTTCTTAAAGGCCACAAGCCTTAAGCAGCATCAAAATAAAACAAAAAAGAGGTGGCGCTATGCCCCATTCCCCCCCCGCCCCCTACTTGGGACGCACTGCTGCCAGGCCGCCGCCGTCACGTGGACCACTGCAAGCAGTTCAAATAGCTCCCTGACGCCGTGAACCGCGAACTGCATCCAAACCCCCAAACACGGAGCAGTTTCACACCCATCACACGTTAGACTCTCTACACGATCACCCTTTGTAACTTTGTTGTCCCGACGTGCTCAGTCTGGTAGGTGATCCTCTTACTGGGAGAGGGTTATGGTTCACCGAATCACATTTATTTGTAGTGATTTCCTTTTTCATTTATGTTTTATTTACTCATTTTATTCTTGATATACAATAATGTAGTGCTACATCCAGTAATACAAATAGATCACTTTCTAGGAAACTGACACAGTCACTTCTCTGTACTCCCACCTACACCACACTCGTACGCGGCTTCTTTCGCACTGGTCTGCTAGCGTCCTTTATTTACTCCCAACCGTTTCGCCGTTTAAATCTCTCCCCTCCTACCTATCACCAACGGTACTGAATATACGTTGACAGACTAAATTCAAAACGTACGGCTATGAATCGCCCGTAACTGACGCCAGCTAACTCAATAAACAAATATATTAAAAATATTCGGCTGCAACTAGTGCAAGCAAGGCTGATTGGTCAGCAATTAAAATTAAAGAAATATTTGTACCTGTTGGCCAGTAGTTTAATTAGAATTATAAAACAACTAAGGCGCAGTGTTCTTTGATTGCAAATACTGACACATTACGAAACCTGAATCATTTACTAACAAAATGGAAGGACTTTAACCTTTTGGCGCCGGAATTATTTTTTTAATTTTAGCGCACCCTGTATATAAAATTTGAATAATGCAGGAACCAAATACGTTAGAATTATGAAACAAGCTGCATTTTGAAGAGAAAAAACCGGAGATTATATACCATGTTTAAAACATTCAGTACCTTTATTTGTTGAATAAATATATAAAATGCAACTTTAGAGGTTAGCGGTGCGGTACGACCACTATAGTTGATATTAGGCGTCTAAAGGTTAATGTTAAATGGCCACAAAAGAAGGATTCTGTACGTCTGTCAAACAGAGAGCAATAAACACTCTGCGCTACATAAAAACACCAGCAGATCACTTGGTTCACTAGGGTACATTAATTGCGATCAGCCCTTATTACAGAAACTTGTTGTGCTTAAGAGTGACACATCTTGGTCTGAATGATGTGTCATAAGGAAATACAACAACACCGCCCCAGCTGGCAGTAATTCCAAACATAAAATTCATGCAAGGACGCCAAGCTTTGGTCCTGTAACAGTCGAGGGTTGAAGATACCGTCTTCCTTTCGCAACAAAAAAATGCTGGTTTGTATAAAACTACGTAATGTACTTGCAGCTTTCAAAGGGCGGAAAATACAGAGAATTTTATTTAAACTTATATAATAAGACCAGCAAATGCGCATGAATATGATATGTTTTACCACGTAATACTCATTACCAAAAATGTTTCGATCGCTTTCGCTATCATCAAAGGTTTTAAACTGATTTTTCAAATTGTTTTTCCGTGGACATGCAACTAGCCAACTGGAAAGACTCGTCTTTGGTATATTGAACTCCGTTCTTGTTTAACTCATCAGCGCAAAACATCAACAAATTCACCACAATACATAAACATAACACAATACAAAACCTACCACAATATACATGGTTTGATCCAAAATTTTCCGTACTGGTGCCTCCACCTATACAGCATTTGCGGTAGCACGAAGCACCGGTAGACAGTAGGACTACCATGTTTAGCGAGTCAGTGTGCCAAATTTCACGTAGGTAGGATGACGTGGGCTGTATATACACGCATTTGTTTGGAGTCGTGTACGTTACCTGTGGCGATTTTCACGATGGATCAGAGAAAGGAACAGTGATTGTGCATCAAATTTTGTGCCAACCTTGGGAAAAGTGATATGGAAACCCTCAAATAATTCAACAAGCCTTCGGGGACCAAAGCTTGAGTCGTACACGGGTGTTTCAATGGCATACCCGGTTCAAGACTTGTCGCACATCATTTGACGACGACGAACACACAGGGACATCCACAAGTTGCACAACTGAAACTGTTGCGCGAATTCAAGAGCTCATCCGTCAGGATCGACGTCGGACAATTCGCGACATTGCTGAGGAGGTGGAATTTGGTTATTGGACATGCCAGCGGTTTCTGACAGAAAAATAGGGAATGCACCATGTCGCAGCCAAATTTGTGCCCAGGATCCTGACAGCTGACCAGAAGCAGCAGCGCGTCAACGTCTGCACTGAGCTTCGTCAGCTCGCCCTCGATGATGAAACTTTCTTGTTCAGGGTCATCACTGTTGATGAGAGCTGGATTTACGGTTACGACCCTGAGACAAAGCGACAATCCTCCCAGTGGAAAATCTCCACGTCACCAAGGCCAAAAAAGGCCATACAGGTGAAAAGCAATCTCAAGAGCATGATCATCACTTTCTTTGACATCAAGGGGATTTTGCACAAAGAATTTGTCCCAACAGGCCGAACTGTGAATTCCGAGTTCTACTGCTAAGTTTTGCGGAGACTGCGTGAAAAAGTGCGAAGATATCGCCCCCCAACTTTGGCGAGAACAGACCTGGCTGCTTCACCATGACAACACTTTCGTCCTCACCCACCAGTTTCTGGCGAAAAACAAAATTGCTGTTATCCCCCACCCACCGTAATCCCCTGATTTGGCACCCTATGACTTCTTCCTATTTCCAAAAATGAAATTGAAGCTGAAAGGACGCCGGTTCGATACCATTGAGGAGATACAGGCCGAATCGCAGAGAGTGCTTGACACTTAAACAGAAAAGGACTTCCAGGAAGCGTTCCAAAAATGGAGGAGATGGTGGGACCGGTGTCTACATGCGGGAGGGAACTACTTCGAGGGTGACGGCGGCCGAAAGGCCATATGGTGAATTTTGTGATTTTTACAGCGTCAGTCTGGTAAATTTTGGATCAACCCTCATATAAGCATAACACAACACAAAACCACCACAATACACAAACATACCGCAATACAGTACCTACAACAATACATAAATATAATGTAATACAAAACCTACCACAATACATAAACATAACACATTACAAAACCTTTCACAATATATAAACATAACACAATACAAAACCTACAACTATACATAGACATAACACAATGAAAAACCTAACATAATGCATAAACATAACACAATACAAACCCTACCACAATACATAAACGTAAAAAAACAAAAAACCACAACAATATATAAACATAACGCAATACAAACCTCCACGATACTTAAATATAACACAATTAAAACCTACCACAATAAATGAACACACTAAAATACAGACCTACCACAACACAAAAACATAACACAATACAAAACCACCTCAATACACAAAATTAACATAATACAAAAAGCTCAAAACAACAAAAACAGAAAATTAACAACACAAGACAGCAGGAGCAAATAATAACTGTATTATTTTGTGTATTTGTGCGTTGCGTTGTTCAGTTTATTACAAATACTAGGCCAATTTTAATACCGACTGAGCAGTCTCTTTTAATTTCAGCCTCTCACATTCCATTCTCGTTCATTTACGCGTCCACTCAAGAGCCTTAACTTACATTAATGCTGCTATTTAATCATTCTCGTTCTAAAGTTAATTTTTACATTGGTTTGCCCTTTCTTTAAGAAATACAGTACAATATATCCGTAGCAATTTATACGAAGTTACAATACTTGTATAGAGAACATTAAGATAAATTCGGAGTAATTAGGTACAGTACTCAGGGACCGTGGAATTTTGTCTGAGTACACCACTGTTACATCTTTGAAGAATTTTGTTATTCATACCGTGCGTATTTTAACAATTATTATGCCAACCAACAAATTCATATAATAAAATACAATTCATAACAAATTACTATAATTCCTCAAGATTTCATCACCGGGGTACCATCCCCAGGGAGTTCTAAAACAAGGAAATAAGCCCAACAAGTTGATGTGGGTATTATACCGCCACATTCAAATGTTTTGAATGTTACAATTTTAAATACATAAAAATGACAAGTACAAAAATTACAATAATCACTGAATCATTCATTCCGTCATCTGTCTTACGACAAGTCCATGGTGTCTTCTAAAGCTAGTTCTCCACACAGTACGATCTAGTGCTTCTTCTTTCAAATTACAGTATCCTCTCCTTTCCATAAGGTCATCCAGTAATTGCTTACGTCTTCTTTCTCGTCTTACCGTCATATCTATCCTTCCCTCTAGCGTTTCTTCAATAATTTGCTTAGTAAGGCAGTTGCTACGCAAGTTGTGCCCAATTCCCGTAGCCTTTCTTCTTTTTGTCGTCTACTGTGCCATAAAAATTATACGGAAATGAACAGTTTGAAGTATTAGTCCGCAGTTGCTTATGATCGGTAAGCAGTATGCAAACAACCATCTGTCTCGAGCTCATGTGATCCGAAGTGATCTTGGCCAGGTGGAGCGTGTGACTTGTGTTGTGTCTGGCAGATCTTAATATCACAAAATTGTAAATTTTATATTTATAATTTTTATATATTTTTTAATTCTGAAGTATTAAACATTTTAACGCGGGCAGCGCAATATTGAGAACAATATTTGGGCTTATGTTCTTTTGATTTATGAATCCCTGAGGATGGAATCCTGGTGCTGAAACACGTAGGGTTTTAATTTCTTATGAATCCTATATTAGTAGGCTCATTTTGCTGATGGATAAATTGATGTGTGGAGAAATCGAGAAAAATTATATTTCAGGCCAAAATCCAAATCATTTTGTCAAAACTCCTGTTGCCATTCCGTGGAATGCAGCAGTTTGAAAAAGTGGATCACAAAGTTCCCTGTCATGTATTTGACGTACACTGCAATGTATGCTGGTGCCTGCAGACAGTTTGCTAATCGGGCGCTTGATAGCACGCGAGGTGTAATAAAAACTGAAGTCCCATATTGACCGCTATATGGTGACAGCGACATCACATAAACACTAGGCAGTTTAATGTGACGCATTTCTATACCTTTATCTATACACTCGCGGTTTACACTCCGAAGGCTTGAATGTCAAGGGAACTTCAGAATGGTCATAAAACCATACCTAGCCATCAGAAAGATAAATATAAAAACGGCATATAGAATTCCTTTTTCGTGATGTCCCTCAACACAGCTGCTGTCAAGAATGTCCCAGCGGATGCACGCGTTCTATGCTGTAAACTTGCGTGATCGGGGACGTGGTAAAAGGACACTATATATATATATATATATATACACGGAATATTCCCCTAATAATTACGGATATTTCAAGGGACAAAATATTAAAATAAACTACGGTAAAGAGAAGTCAAATTTTGCCAAGCGTACAAACCAGAGTGATACCCGAAGTACCGGTACAGTCCCATACAGGAAATAATGAACACCGTAGAAGTGCTGCTAAAATCTGAAATGCTGAATATATATATATGGTGGGCTGGGTTGCTCAGTCGGTATAACGACTGACTACGGGCTGGACGGTCCGGGATCGAATCCGGATGGGGACGAGATTTTCCCCCTTTGGCCCACCCAGCCTCCTGTAAAATGGGTACCGGATCTTTCCCGGGGGTAAAGTGCGGCCGGGGCGTGCTGCTGACCACTCACCCCTTCTAGTGCCGCGGTCATGGAAGGGTAGAACTATACTTCTACCTACCCTCTGGGCCACACCGGGCCTGTAACGAGATGACTTTATGTTAACCTTTACCTATATGTAATATAATATTTATACATATAAGAAAACACATGATGTGGCATTTATACCAGGTATTTCAACAACCTGTGTTTATTTCAACATCTTCACCGACAAGGCGAATATCGATGGAACGGTACAGCATACAACACACAGCATACAGCACACAGTTGCACAACTACCAAACATCCCAAAAAAGCATGAAGGCAAACAAGTAAACTGCAACATGTATATAAGTGTGCTGTGCACGTCACACGAAGGAGGACATGCAACAGGACGATATTCTGCCAAAGCAGATAGGAAAAAGGACTGGGCATGTAATTAGGGGCAGGTGAATATGTGGAGAAATGACACTGGTCACCGGAAATAGTGAATAAATGTGGACACTGCCCTGCTCCCCGGAAGTGGTGACAAACAAATCAGAACGTGAATAATTTAAACAGGGGTATGTAATGTAAGTAGTAATTCACTCATAAACAGAAGCACAAATATGTGTAATTGGGTGTAAATAGATTTTTAGGATATTTGAATAAAGTTTGACTAGATGACACTTGCTTTATTATATATTGCTCAACATGTTTCAGACGTTAATACGTCCATCTTCAGGAGCTAGCGAGTACTTGTTGTGTTGTGTAGGCTGACTTGAGGCGTGCTGGTGTTA
>Ga0123354_10022141_pt1 | contig 10019 bp, 6 predicted proteins | sample TergutLab28metaG_2_FD_97872 | JGI IMG/M metagenome (GOLD analysis project Ga0123354, IMG submission 97872) | Labiotermes labralis P4 segment gut microbial communities from Petit-Saut dam, French Guiana - Lab288 P4 | ecosystem: Host-associated > Arthropoda: Insects > Digestive system > Gut ...
GTAATCCACATGTAAACACTATGGGATCCCAAAGTGGACAAAGCATCTGGTAACGAAATTGTAGGGGCCTGAAGATGACTAACATCTAGTCGAAACATGTAGCCTTACTCTAGAATAAATAGAATGTGCTGGCGTACGTTTGTGCAATACTAATTGATTTTTAAGCACATCGTGATGCCTTCATTCAGAATATTTTATAACTCATTTCAGGGAAATCTACTGACGTACGTTTGTGCAATACTAATTGATTTTTAAGCACATCGTGATGCCTTCATTCAGAATATTTTATAAACTCATTTCAGGGAATCTACAAGCTCTAAAATAAACATCACGATTTTATTACTTCGCGTCTGAAGTGTACCAAGTACGATGGATGAGTTTAACACAACTTATACGTCAACTAAGATATTAATAAAAAAGACCCCGCTCAAATTTATAATGTGACGGAAAGAAATCAAAAATAACTTTCAGTACAAGAGAAATTATCTACAAAGGAGCACGGTTTATGGTCAGACTACTTTATCGGAACACGTCTGTAGGCAAGACGATTAACAGGGAAGACGAGGATAATATTGCGTCAGTAAACAGTAAGATATATGATATGTATGTATTAATACGTAACAGTGAAGCAGGTTCGGATCTTGCAAAGTGGACCCTTCTTAGATGGTCGTATTTTTTAATCCACTTTAGTCACAGTGTATGTTATTGTTCACAATTGCACACATGCTGTAAAGTGGTATTAATTCTACTTACTAAGGTATATCGCTTTATTTTCTTTGCGTAACTTGTTGTTTATACATCTAAATTGATTCTGTTAAATTTATGGGTCATATGTAGGTCCACCTCAGATTTTCACCCAAACAGAAATATTCTGTAATTGCTAGCTTTCAAGCGATATTTCTTCCCAAATTTGTAGGTGTATGCATAAACTAATCTCATACCAAATTTCATCTTTCCTAGATATAAGGAATAAATATTAAATATTATGATTACAGTCTTTATTGACCTTAATTATGCATCAAGTGAACTGCAAGAGGAAATAAGAAACATTAGTATCGATTAATGTCGTCGTTGACCGCAAACGCTGTAACCCCAGTAACCAAAATATTCACCAATGTACACAGGTGTTCATGCAATAAGACATTTTTGTTATATGTTAATCAAACTTCACTCTTCTCAGTCGAGTTTAGTAAAACCCTGTAATAAAGAATTTCACAAAAATCCTTCCAGCGGGATATGAGTAGTTCCATGCAAACGGACCGACAGACGTGGAGCTATCATTTTTTGTAACTTTGCGAATATCCAAACAACTAAAATTCAGAAACAAAAAAGAAAGATTCGTTTAAAAACCATCTATTTGGACTGTTATTACTTACTTACTTACTCCATGGTGCACAGTCCTTCTTGAGAAGCTAATTGGTTTGCAGCAAGTCAAGAAATTCCCCACATTTCACGGAACCCAAAGGTTCATTACCGCACTCACAAGCGTCCGCCACCCGTCCCTATCCTGGGTCAGCCCAATCCAGTCCATATACCCACATCCCACCTCCTGGAGATCCGTCCTAATATTATCCACACATCTACGCCTATGTCTCCCCAGTGGCCTCTTTCCCTCCGGTTTCCTTACCAAGACCCTATATGCCCCCCTCTCCTCACCCATATGCGCCACATGCCCAGCCCATACTCCGGATTGTTTTGTCTCCAGAGGAAACATCCTGCATGTGAGTGTTTCTTAACAGGACTGTTTTACAGGGAGGGGTTGTTAGTCCCTCGCCCAACCAACCAAGCTGGAGGACCAGCCCTTGTCCGCTGTCCACGATTTCTTATTCAATTTATTTGCAGCTACCCTCCATATCGGAGGCAGTTCCTCTCTTTGGATTGTTATTACTTTGCCTAAATTAATGCTCCATATTTTACGTACCTCGAGTAATATGTCTTCGTTGGAATATTTCTAGTATAAACGGAAAAGAATTAAGTCAGTAAACTATGTGTGTACTATATTAATACAGTGGAATAACGTGAAGCAAAATACAACTTTGATATGAGTCGTAATTACACAAACACAACGTCTATTTTTTAAATCTCTTTTTGTTCATAAATACCTGTGTTAAACAAAAACAAGAGTAAATATTTTCGAACCCCGTGAGACATAGCTACATACATATTTCAATTTACAAGTCGATTATGCGTCCTTTGCATAAAAATTCATAAATGGACGAATGACCAGTTCATGTACTACCTTCCGAAAGCTGGGAATCAGAATTTCCCAAGAGACTGTGCTGGAAGTATAAATAAAATAGTTTTTTCGAAAGCTTGTTTTTTTTTGTTTGTTTGTTTATGGATCCAGTTTAACTTCTGTCCTATGCGAAGCACGAGCGGAACTAACCAACTTGTCCATAAGTCTTCACAAAACATACAACATAAATCATAAAGGATCTGAAACTTCGATTATAGGTCTAAAATTATCGGACGTGGAACGTCGAACTGAACAGAAGCAAAACGACGAAGCCCTCTATTTCTAATTGTGGTTGTCGAAAAGAACCTTGGATGTTCGTGTACGTTACAAATGTCATTGCTGATTCACGTAACTACACGCTGCAGCATGCCATGAACAGGCCACATTGAATACAGGTGATCTGTAGCATACTGTCTGCTTGTACATGACACAGTGTAGTCTTGTATGGTTCTACCGACACTTCAAAGGAAGGTGCTGCCACCATCTGCAGTAAAGTATTCTTCTGCCCTGAATAAAAGAATACTCGGTATTGCCCGCCAGATCATTAGAGTTTTCAAGAGATTCTCAAATCAAGAACGTATCTTCATCTGCCACACGTAAACGTTCCCACTCACATATAATGGCAAATAACACGTTTTTAGGCGCGTTCGCAAAATTGCGAAAAGCTACTACTAGCTTCGTCATGTCTGTCCGTCTGTCCACATGGAATTCGGTTCCCATTGGACGGATTTTCATGAAATTTGATATCTGAGTATTTTTTTTCTCGAAAAATCTGTCTCAATGTTACGTTAACCGTACATTGCCTGTCATGTTAAATAGTGTGCAGGCTAATCTTGCACTGTTCCGTGTACTGCAGGCGTGTTCAACCAGCAGGCCGCGGCCACACTTGCAACTCATAGTATATACTACAAAAATTACACAATAAATTTGGAGGCTAAGTATGCCACATATTATAACTTTTAAAGTTGCGGCCCGCGTACCAGACTAAAGTAACGGTTGTGACGCTTCTGGGACCAAAAAAGTAGGACAACCCTGGTGTACCAGCTTCGTGGAGCAGAGATCCTGACATTGTTGTCAGTCTAGAAACTCCCCTCCTCTCACGGAATCCGATAATACCCGCATTCTCCTGGACCAACAACCGTATTCTATCCTGAGCCACAAGAATCCAGCTCAAACCCTCACACCCTGTTTTTTAACATCTATTTTAATATTATTAAACGTGGGTTTTCAAAGTGGTTATTTCTTTCAGATGTTACGCACAAAAAGTTCTGTGCATCGGCCACCTATGTCACCTCTGCCTCTTGATTTGTACACCCTAGTGATGTCTAATGAAGAGCTCTGGTTGGATCTGTGTCACGTGATAAGGTGGAAGGCATGGAGTAATACTGATAGTAAATAAGAGACTCAAGAGATCATATGAAACATTGAGACAGCAATTACAGACGTAATTTAATACCGCAACGTGATGAAATACACGTCCGACCTACATGTAGCACTTTGCAGTTTAACCTCAACCGAACGTACCAACACATCATGTCTATTATCCTCTCTGCAGGGACCTCTGCGTGTGAACGTGATCTACATATTCAACCTAACCTACTCCGTAACAGGACTGCGTTATTGTTTCTTTACAGGAAGATAATAAGATAACACACACCGTGAACTGCACCTGCCGGTATGTGATCGTCTGTACTTGTAAACTCCCAAACAAATAGAAGTATTAATTAAATAAGACTACGTAATTCCGTGATAAGTGGGTACCTGTCAGCACGGCATGGCGCGTCCTAAGCTTGCGGATGGAGGAACGGCCTCCAGATATGGAGGGTAGCTGCAAATATATTCAATGAGTAGTCGCTGACACCCGACAAGAGGTGGTGCTCCAGCTTCGCTTAGGGCGAGGTGCTAAACAACTTCTCACCGTAAAAGTTGGCACGTTAAGAAACATTTCACAAGGCCGCGGACTTGGATCGATCCTTTGGCAAGATCTGGCTCAGCGTATGGACAAGTGGCGGGCTCTTGCGAATGAGGTAATGAACATTCGGGTTCCACAAAAAGCAAGTAATTTCTTGACTAACTTAGGACCTGTTAGTTTCCCAGGGATGACTCTGCTCCATGGGGTTAGTTGCTTAGTTACATCTGTGTCCATTCAACACCATACATTCCCCGACATGTTTAGAAATTTAATGTGGTCTATATCCAGAGGGAAACATTTTTATCAGTGTTGTGTGTTTTGACGGCCGATCCTGGTGGCCGTAAGGTCTAAGGCTATGTCTGCGGCCCCCTGATTGCTGGGATTGTGGGTTTGAACCCCGCTTAAGGAATGCATGTTTGTATCTTGGGCTTGCTGTGTGTTGTGTAGGTAGTGACCTCTGCGATGAACTAAGCCCTCCTTCGGAGGAGTCCTACAGCGTGTGCGTGCCCAATGATGTGTGATGTACAGACTTCAACAATGAGGCGGCCTGGGCCTGATATAGTCTGCTGCGCCACATAAAAGAAAATGTGTGTTTTTGCGTAAATTAGCACAAGTAGTAAGACCTACAGATTAAATTGCTGTCGTAAACCAGTTAACAACGATATTGATGTAAAGGACCGTGTATTACCAAGTGTCAACAGCTTTATATTCTTTATTCCGTGCATTATTAATAATAAATTCGTGACACTGAACCCGCAAAAACTGTTCTGACCTTCAGGCTGCTTCAACGATACTGTGTATCACGAACCATCACATTTATACAACAACTCTAAAAGAAATCTATGAAATAAAAACCAGCTTGATGCACTATTTATCCACAGTTTATTTCGTCAATCAACCTCTACATGTTTCGAACATATTTGTAGCCCATTATCTGGAGGTATACTGTGTGTGTGTGTGTGTGTATATATATATATATACAACAATTTGTACTTTTTTTTTACATTTTACTGACCGTGAATCTCAGTATATTTATCTCAGTATTTAACCAACTTGATGCACAAAATTTGTTTCACAGTAAGTTTTATTTCATGCCGCTACATGTTTCGAGCACATGTGATCCTTATCAGGAGGTCAAAATTGCATTACACAGCATCTGGTATCATCACACCTATATGTGTGAGCACATGATGAGCACATGTGGCCGAAACATGTAGAGGCATGAAATAAAACTTACTGTGAAACAAATTTTGTGCATCAAGTTGGTTAAATACTGAGAAACATTTGTAGGTGTTGTGCTTTTTCAATCGACTGTCTGTTGGTCGGACCAACAGACAGTCGATTGAAAAAAAATCTAAAACAAATGTCTACATTTTAACTATCTGACTTTTTACACCACGTCCGTTGTGTACAAAAGTGACTAATTTCGTTTCATGTTGTACTACTCTGGTTTGATTCCCTGATGAAGGTCTCTGGCGGACGAAACATATAGGAATGATAAGTGCGATAATTTAATACAAATATCCAAGGAATAATTTTGTGCATTTTTTTGGTGGAGTGTCGTGAATCTGTCACATACTTGATGATTGTATGCCAATAATATGAGTAACAAAAATGGTGTGAAAATCATGGTGAAGACAGATTGAGATGAAATTTCATATTACGAATCCACATTAAAGTTTCCAAAAACACTTGCATTCTGTACTGTACTTTACGTAAAGGTCAAGGGGAATTTCATCAAATTTCTCAAAAACGTTCCATCGGGGAGGCATAATCACGAGCGCGCGCACACACACACACACTCGTGATACGCAGCTGTCAATTGCAATATCTCTCGATAAGGCGATTATGTAACACAGCAGGGAAACAAAGTGTCTATAATTCGAGATATTGCATCATTTGATTAAATACATAAACGAAAGATTTACGACTCTATTCAATGCGGTATCTGTTTTGTATTAGTTGTATCAACATTTGACATTCCTCGACGATCGTAAGATATTTAATGTGTCAGCTTTAGGTTTCTCTCTCACTTCACAATTTAATGTGTCGTTAAGTCTAGGCAATAACAGGAGCAAAATTAACCCTTGAAGACCTGGTGGTTAGTACAAAGTTTGACACTAAACACTCCTTATTTTGTTCAGACACAGTATGCATTTTGTTGTCCCATATCATTTTGCAATGTAGAGCGATTATTACCCTCAGCAGCACTAACAGGCTGATTTTTATGAGGGACATGGTCCGTGTTCTTTCTCAGGTGCGAAAGCATTCTGTGTAGGATTACATAATGTTATTAAAATGTGTTTCCTTGGGCTTAAGTAACTGGTATACTGGAAAAATACACATCAGAGAAGAAATTAAAAATTGAGTAACTCCATGGAGTATTTAAGATGGAACAGATAGAGGGTTCCGAAACGTCGGTTATTAGCTTTGTGACGCCGGGGAATTACCCAAAAGAAAACATATTACATACAGGACACGGCGAAAGCTTAAAATCAAGAATCCATGGAGTATTCCTTCTTGACAAGATGAGAGACGCTTAACTAGTCTAGAACTTCCCACGTATTACAGAACCAAAGATTTACACAGTGTTCACAAAATCCTACAACTGGGCCATATCGAATCCACCCTCCCACACGATGTATTTAAAATCTATTCTAACCTCATCCTCCGTTTGCCTATGCATGTCCTCCGTGATCCCTGAAATGGTCGAATATAGCGAGGTCTCATTTTCCATTTCCTTATAACCCCCCTCACCCCCCCTCCGGCCTTCTTTATAACCTGAGAGTAACTGGTGAGAAGTACAAACTGATATGTCTTTCTCTTAGTAACTTTATCCATTCTTATGTTAAGTGGTTTCTTATTAACTGTCCCTGTGCATTTCAGCACGCTATACTCAAACACCCTCTATTTACTTTGTGACCAGAACACTACTTATTAAGCTACGATTGAATAAATTATAACTATGCTTCTAAATAAGCGTTGGGACTCCTTGAATAGGGTGTCAATTCGCTGCAAGACATCTATCATTGGAAAACAATTCACAAATCTGCTTGGCTACAACACTGTTTGAACTCGCGATCGCCGTGAGAAGTGACTGAAATCTCAGCCTTTTGTGACAAGTGTCTGGAATTATTGCAGTACTGTATGTACTATAACTCTGTATTATGATTAACGCTGTTTATATAATCGTTAGCCTTCCAAGGCCGTTAAATGTCTGCTGTTACCAGACATTTAACGGTCACCGTGTAACGGGTACAAAAAGAAACAAAGTTGTGGTCACAGAAGGTGAACGAAATCATTCGGTTTGGCTCATATAAGCGAAGTTAACTTTCGGCACCTTCCTAACACTGGTTTAATGAGATTCCCTGATGGTGTACTGGGATATAAATACAACTAACAGGTAATTCGGAACAAGAATCGTACCTGCAAGAGTGTTGACGCATTGTAGCCTAAAACAGTTTATTTTTCGAATTTGATGTATGTTTGTCCGTGCATCGTTGTATATGTGTAGAGAAGAAAAACCAATTAGATGCTACTGAGTGATTTATTGCACTTGTAGTCTGCTCAACATGTTTCGGGCACTTATATGCCCATCATCAGGAGCTCGATATTATGCTTGTGTTATTACTGCATATGATGTGTAATGCCTTGGTTGCTGCTCGAGCAGCTCCTCTCATCCCTGACACATAGCCTGCTGCCCTGCACCTGACCGCCGACCACCAGCAACCAAGGCATTACACACCATATGCGGTAATACACAAGTATAATCTCGAGCTCCTGATGATGGGCATATAAGTGCCCGAAACATGTTGAGCAGATTACAAGTGCAATTAACCATTCAGTAGCATCTAGTTGGTTTTCTTCTCTACGCACAGTTTATTCTTCGTGTATGTAAAATATTCCAACCGCACCAGGAAACACAAATTTCGAAGCAAATGCGTTTACTGGCCCCTTGTGCACTTCATTTACTGTAACTGCAACTGGATATGAGAAAGCAATATATTTCAAGTAACACCTATACCTCATTCGTACTATGGACGATCCAACTTCAAATCTAGTCACGGAGACTGACTACTTAAAGGTTTCTAGTGGGTCTCCTCTGCTTCTGGGGCGACAGGCTGAACAGGTTGCTTTCTTCTATTTGCTTTCAAATTCGTTACCAGCAATCTCAAATCAATACGGCGGTACACAACTGAAAAAAAAAAGTTTTAAACATCTCAACACTAAAACAAGTGAAAGTACTTCTCTATCCAATGCTTCCCGAATTCCAACAAAAAAAAATTTTTTTAAGGTTCCCAGGCTTCACCCATTAGCCATTCTTGTAAGAGCAGTATGCAGATGAAGATGAGAATGGAGCATTTGTGGAATGACAGTAACAGGGGAAAACTGAAGTGCTCGGAGAAAAACCTGTCCCCGTGCCCCTTTGTCCATTACATATCTCACATACACTGGCCCTGGATCAAACCCAAGCTTTCGCTGTGTGAAGCTGGCGACCAACCGCCCGAAGTTAACATCGACACGGAACTGCACATGAATTAGGATATTTAAAAACTTGGATCGTACTGCGCAGTAAAAACGTTCCGTATCGAGTTTTCCAGTTTTCACAGTGTTGTTGCTGAGGATTCCGACCTTCTGGGATACGGTGCGTCATCATATCCCATAAGACCAGCATACAGTTACCGATGTTTCTAATGATTTAACGCCTTCATCTTCAGGGTCGAGATCATCCCAAAATGCTAGAATCGTCAGATTCCGCTGTCAGAACCACATATCTCGTGTAGACCGCTGTCTGTTTTGTGGGCCCGGGTGAACATGTCCGTGACGTAGGGTCATGAAAACTTGTGTAGGCCAATGTATGAGAGGCTATGAGCCAAGAATCTAATCTAGGACCTCTCGATTACGAAACAGGAGTGTTACCTCCCAGTCGTGTTTAGTGCTGCCAGTTCCAAAGCTAAGTGTGCTATGTATTTAGTAAATAACGACTTCCATTGGCTTCTTGACAGTTCCACACTTTAGATGAAGTACGGAGCCGATCCCAGTGGCCGTGCGGTCTGCGACCGCTCGCTTGCTGGGATTATGGGTTCGAATCCAGCCGGGGCATGGATGTCTGTCTTTTGTGGATGTTGTGTATTGTTAGGTAGAGGTCTTTGCGACGGGCCGATCCCTGTTTCAGAGAAGCCCTACCGAGTGTGTGTGTGTGTGTCATTGAGTGTGATACGCTGCTACGATAGCCCTCTACACTTACAACGAGTGGACGGACAGAGGTCAGACGAAGGAAGAAAGGAAGTAAGAAAGAAAGAAGTTTAAGTAGGCCTGTAAGTTTTGTTATTATATTCGACTTGTTAGCAGCCGTAGTTTAACTAACCACTATTAGATGGCTGGCTTTAAATAAATAATTATATCCTTAGTAAGCTCTGTTTATTAGGCTACTGGCATGCTCAGTATTTATAATGTTTGTAAAAGAAAGTTGTAAACTTCATGACTGTAAAATAGTAAAGTTCGACGCCACAGATAACAAAACTTGCCACTGAACATGATCTTCAGTCAGTTGTGTTTACTGTACAAGCTCATACTCTGTTTAACTAACCTTGATAAGAGTATACTCATCTCTCCTTTCCTGTCCTCTAAACTTCCGTCCTAATTTAATTTTACCACCAATATTCTGTAACATTTCTTGCCGATCCACCCTAGTTACATGTCCAGCTCAACATAAAACCGCCTTGAATTTATCTTCCTAATGTGTGATACATAAATTCTTGAAAATAAAATGACCTAAATTTTACACTCACCTTACCCCCCCCCCTCACTGTCAAATATCGTAAACAGAACCAAATCTCCGACTGTAGAAGACATTGAGGGCTCCGTGAA
>Ga0123354_10022143_pt1 | contig 10019 bp, 4 predicted proteins | sample TergutLab28metaG_2_FD_97872 | JGI IMG/M metagenome (GOLD analysis project Ga0123354, IMG submission 97872) | Labiotermes labralis P4 segment gut microbial communities from Petit-Saut dam, French Guiana - Lab288 P4 | ecosystem: Host-associated > Arthropoda: Insects > Digestive system > Gut ...
AAATCAAAGGAACGTGTGCACAGCGATGTTCAAGATGGATGACGATGACGATGTCGAGGCGGACGAGATCATAGACTTGGTACAGGGGGCGTTCTCATCGCCGACATACGAGCTTCTCAAAAGGGACGACGAGGGGCAGGTAGTGATCAACGCCCATAATAATCCGAGGTTCGTAGAGGATGTTGTCAGGAACGTCCTGGAATCGATAGTGGAGAGGTACAGCGGACTTCCGGACGATGTCGAGATAACGGTTAAGAGCGAATCGGAAGAATCCATCCATAAGCACAACGCTTTCGCGGAAAGGACCGCGACGCTGAAGGAGTTGCGGGCGGAATATAAGAAAAGTCTCACTCAGTGAGCTTTTCAAGCTTCTTTTCCAGGACGGACATGTCGTAAACGTACACGTCGGTCGGACACTCCAGATCGTTCAGGCAGCCCGTCCAGTATATGACCAGGCCCGGGCCGAAGAGCTGTGTGTACGGGCAGAACTGCTTTCTCGCGTTGTAGCGGAACTCCACATTGTCGCCGAAGGACGCCTTGCTCTCTATCCAGCATATCTTCTTTCCGTCACACTTCATCGGCTCGCTGAGAAGACAGTCCGGGGTCTTCTGCCTGTCGTTGCCCCGGAGGTCGTTCTCTGTTTTGTATTGGATGTTCTGCTCGTTCAGCCAGTTCTGGAGCAGGCTCTCCCCCCACAACCCTCTCTCGCACTGCCTTTCGTTGGCTTCAGGAGAGTATACAAGGTCATTTTTGATAACGTCCCTTATCTCTTCCGCGGTCTGCGGGCTCTCAAGCGTCTCCGGCGATCTTATGAACTCCCAGAACTGCTTCTTGCTGGCCCCGTCCTCCTGGAAGATGAGCATCGCCACCAGTATCGGGGGGAACTTGTATTTGACGGAGATCTCCATGAGCGTCTTTCCTTTCTTCCATTCCCTGAGCAGAATGGGAGATTTTTCTTTGATCATGTGGTAACGTTTCTTCACGTCCCTGCTTACCTTCTGAGTGTAAAGGGTATCCAGCAGCCTATGGTCGTAACCTTTCTCAAGAAGGCAGCCGATATCTTCCGGCTTGTTCAGGGAGTCATAGATCTTCTTGTACTCTTCATACTGCATGTTATCACAGAGCCCTGAACTTTTTACATAGGTCTTCCACCGCAGAGATCACAACATCTTTGACCATAGATGTCGGGGGGCAGTACGCGTTCTCGGAACGGACGAGGAAATCCTCCGCAGTGATCCCGGACGTTATCGCCGAGGTAAGCCAATCTATCCTGCCTGTAGCCCCTTCTCCGGCGACTATCTGTGCGCCGATCATCCTGTGTGTCATCGGTTCAGCTAGCACCTTGACAGTGATCTTTTTTGTGTCCGGGTAATATCTTGCGCGGGTAAGGCCGTCCGCTTTGCCGAAGACAGCGTCTATCCCGTACCACGACGCCAGGCCGAGGGACAATCCTGTGCCGGCTATCTCTTTTTCGCCTATCACGCTCACCCATGGGCTTGCGACCGGCCCGTATATTTCCCTGCCGCCGCCTGCATTCGTTCCTGCAACCTTACCCTGCCTGACCGCGGACGTTCCCAACAGGCTCACTGTCGGACCGGGCATCACCGCCGATTCGCATTGTATCATATCCCCTGCAAGATATATGTCGGGGACGAGGCGTCCTCTTTTGTAAGGCTGGAGCGTAGGCGAGACTATGACGCCGCCAAGCTGGCCTATGTCGAGCCCCAGTTGTTCAGGGATGCCGGTGTTCGCTCTTTTGCCGGTGGCGAAGACGACCATTCCGCATGGATATTCTTTGCCGCCGGCGGTAACGCCGTCGACCTTCCCGGTGCCGTTCACGGACTGCAAAGGCGCGCTAAGTACGAACTTGATCCCTTTGCTTTCAAGATATTCCTGCATAGGGTCCGCCATATCCTTGTCGGCGGTGCGCGGTATGACCTGGTCGAACATCTCAACGACCGTAACATCCTTTCCTAGGACCGAGAATGCAAAGGCCATCTCCAGTCCGACCATCCCTGCGCCGCATACAACGATGCTGCTGACATTTTTCAGGTACGACTGTATGGCCTTCCCGTCCTGAAGGGTCCTTACGGTGAACACTCCTTCCAGGGCTGTGCCCTTTACCGGAGGTACGAAGACCTTTCCCCCGGCGGCAATGACCAGTGAATCATACTTGTATGACCTTCCGGCGGCGGTGACGGTCTTCGCGGAATCATTCACGGATTCCACTTTTGTTTTTATGAAGACCTCTATGTTCTTTTCTGATCGATAATCGTCGGGCGTGTGCATGACCGCACTCTCCCAGGAAACCTTTCCTTCGACCGCCCAAGGTATCACGCACGGCGAATAAGCTATATCCGTATCCTCTGTGAAAACCGTTATCTTTGCATCGGGATCCGCCTCTCTGGCGGAGGATGCCGCAGTGATCCCGGCCGCGCCCGACCCTATGATTATTATCTCTCTGACCATCTATCGGCCTTCCTGTGAGTCAGAGTGAACGGTCTCTTAATAATCTTTCCCCGCTAGCAACTTTCTTTGGGGTGTTTTCAATAGCGCAGAGCCGAATCACTGCACGGCAGCGGCCGCGTTATCAGGCTGCGAAAGCCTGCGGCGGGCTGATAATGATTAATAAGCACGAGCCCATGCTCAGAACAGGCTTGAAAATGAAAGAGAAAAGGCCACCGTACCGGCTGGAAGCGTGCTGGAAAGAGAAGGACATGGTCTCCGGCAGGCTATGCGATGCTATGGTAGTGATAATGCGCACCAGCGGATGCTGCTGGGCCAAGACAGGAGGATGCACCATGTGCGGATACAGGCAGGCGTCGGTAAGTACGGTGACAGAGGACGATCTGAACACACAGATCGACGAGGCCCTTTCCAAATACAGCGGAGAGCCCTTCGTCAAGATATACACTTCCGGGAGTTTCCTCGATGAGAACGAGATCCCTCTTCCCGTAAGACAGAGGGTCCTGAAAGAATTCTCGGGCTGCGAAAGGGTCCTTTTCGAGAGCCGCCCCGAATTCGTGAAAGAAGACGCGGTCTCATCCCTTCCTAAAACAACAACGGTCGCGCTCGGCCTCGAGAGCTCCGACGCGGATGTTTTGAGGACATCCATCAACAAAGGGTTCATCCCGGAGGACAGCAGGAGGGCCGGGATGCTGGCCAAAGATGCAGGCCTAATGGTAAGGACATATCTTATGCTGAAGCCGCCCTTCCTCGCGGAAGCGGCGGCGATAGAGGACACGGTCAGATCAGCGGCCTTTGCGGATGAGTTCTCAGATGAGATATCCATAAATCCCCTCAATGTTCAACGGGGGACAGCAGCGGAAAGGCTGTGGAGGGCCGGAGAGCTCAGGCCGCCGTGGATATGGTCTTTGGCCGAGGTGCTGAGAAGACTGTCCGGAAGCGTGAACGCAAGGCTGATGTCCTCTCCGTCCGGAGGAGGTACTCCGAGAGGGGTGCACAACTGCGGGACCTGCGACAGGGAGATGCTGGATGGGATCGAGAGGTTCTCCTTCTCGCAGGACGTGAAGGACCTGGATGTCAAATGCGGCTGTAAAAGGGATTGGCAAACATATTTGGTATCGGAAAGAATACTTGGTACGGCGTCAGACCTCGAAAAGGGGTTCAACGGCGACCTTGCGCTAGGAAGTGCGAAAGATGGTGGAGTACGACATTAAGAAAGGCTGGTTCAAGAACATCGAAGGGGATCTCCTCAGAGAAATGATGAAGGAGGTCTTCGGGAACGTATCTCAGGAAGGAGACGCGCTCGTATCGTCATACGGGGTGTTGGAAGGCATTAAGGTAAAGGTCATAGGCAAGGACAAAATGGAAGTGACCACTTCCAGCAAAGAGGGGGGAATGACCGACGAAGATATCCTGAACAGCAAGAGAAAACTCAATGCGTTCGTGGAGAAAGCGACGGGATTCGATGCGAAAGCACGCATGAAAAGGGCTCAGGCAAAGGCCAAGGAAGGCAAGCTCTGAAGCCCCTGAGAGAACACGGGAAGACCCCGTCCGGACGATCAAAAGATCCCATAAATAGGATGCATCCATAGTTATATCCTACCCAGGTCACTGCGTCGCACGCCACCAGAAACATTTATATACTCTTGGTTAAAACGGCTTCCAAAAAAGTATCTCATTCTGATCAAATTTCTCGGGCACATCACGTTGCTTACAAGGTCTTTTCACGGTGTGCCGAACGGCCCCTGCCCAAGGACGGTATCTCTGTTGCTGGCTATGATGTGGGCTGCATCAAATTCCGGGCCTCGGACGAACAAAAAAAGACAACAAAATGAGCAGATAATATATAGAAATCAGTAGAAATATTGATTATGCCGTTGTAAGTCGGAAACGTATATATACACACAGGCGTGTATATCGAAATTGGAGACATATCTATGTGATTAGAGTCATATATTGGCTCTAAAAAATATAGAGAAAGAGTATTATTTGAGCGGGCGGACCAAGGGGGGCTACTCCTTCGTTGGTGTCCCCCCGACCAGCGCAATGTGAAGAAAGTTGGGGCGAGGCACCTCATCTCCACACCGAAAAGGGAGTGTAAAGATGAGCAAAAGAAAAATGATGCTTACATTGGCCCTGATCACGGCGATGATATGTGTCTGCGCTGTCCCGGTTATAGCGTTAAACAACGGAGACAGTGTGGAAGCGACTCCAAATAATGGAACGCTTGTCATCGGCAAAGATCTAGGGCAGTTTGTAAGCTATAGTAAATCTGTAACAGGCGGCTATTCGGAGGAAGCTGTTCCAACGATAGGCGACGATGGAGAAGAGACATGGGACCATTCGGCCTATGCACACAACCTTGCTGCAGCGATCAATGCCAATGGCAATAACTGGTTCCAATACAATGGCGCTATGGACTTCACAACACAGGACAGTTATACCTTTGACCTTGTACAAGGCAGTAAGCTCAATAAGGTCGGCGAATATACGATAACGTGGAATGGCGAGTCCAATTTCACGATCACATTCAACGATCAGATGAAAACATTAGAAGCAAAGTTGTCAATTTCTGATAACTTGCAGTCCCTCCTGGACGAGAAATCGGAAGGATCAAATGTGGTAAGCATCACGTCGGTATCACCCGGCAATCAGCAATTCAGCTTCGACGGAGCGTCGTTCACTTTTGATGCTGACTGGGTAGAAGACCTAGAGAATGTCTTTGTCTATTTGCATCTCAACGGCTTCCAGGGTTATGAGAACACCTACGGTGCTCCACCCGATGCGACATTCCAGGTCAGGATCGTTGGGCCAAGTTATCCCAACGGCTTGTTGGTCGATGTACCGGCGAACGACTCTGTAACGCTCAGAGGACTTGTGCCCGGAGAGTACACCGTACAAGAAGTAGAGAAGGGATGGAAAGCAACATACATTGTGGACGGCGGAGTTCCATCGGATGAGTCTTCCGCCAAAGTGATGGTAGAAAACAATAAATCCACAAAAGTAACACTTATGAATGAGCCCTTTGACGGCATACTCGGCACATTATGGGTCCAGAAGCTGGCAGAGGAACGCGATGGGACTTTCGTTCCCGGAGAAGGCGTGACCTTCGCAGCATACGCCGAGGTCAGTGGGAACGGCTACCCGGTAGGTGAGCCAATAGCATTTGCTGTAACAACCAGCACAGGCATGGCGATATTCGAGGCCAGTGAAGCTTTCGAGCCGGGAGAAACATACTACATATTCGAAGTAACACCATATGGTGAATTATACCAGCCCAGGAACGGTTACGTTGAGGTCGTAGCGGTCGAGGCAGATGCCGAGTTAGAGATCGACGATGTCGATGTGTTCTACAACGACCTCATACCCGCGGGATTCACCATTTATAAGATAGTCATCGAGAGACCGGACAAACTCAGTACGGCATTGGTTCCCGGAAAGGGATTCACCTTCGCGGCATATGCAGAGATCAATGCTAAGGGCGAACCCATCGGCGAACCCATCGATACAGTGATGACCGGCGATGACGGACTGGCGGTCTTCGGCCCCAGCATAAAGTACGTGCCCGGAACAGATTATTATGTGTTCGAAATATTATCGGGCGACCAGAAACTGACATACATAACAGACGATGAATACATCGTGGCCACGGCCACCACCGAACCTACCGGTGCGGAGGCGTATGTGTTCTTCAACCACCTTCAGATCGGTGGGTTCACCATCTTGAAGCTGGCAGAACAGCGCGACGGCACCTATGCCCCGGCTGAAGGATTCACCTTCTTGGTGTATGCAGAGATCGACAATGAAGGCAACCCCGTAGGCAGCCCGATCGAGACGATCACAACCGGCTCGGACGGAAAGGCGATCTTCGGCCCCAGCACAAGCTACGTGCCCGGCAAGACATACTACGTGTTCGAATTGCTGAGCGATGAGCAGGTAGACTTCTACGAGTACGGGACACAGGGAGCATACGTCACGGTCACGGCGCTCAAAGACGGCTTGGAGACAGTGATCATCGGCATCACCACGACGGGAACACCGACGCAGGGATGGTCATCGGGCGGCAGCGGCACCGGTATAGGGGCTGTCAGGGTCAACTACCTCTTTGGAGTAGTTCCGATAGAGATCGACTGGAAGGTCGGCGCTTTGATGTTACAGAACCTGTATCCTCTGCAGATAAACATTAACGGCACTTGGACAGCATCTTTCTGTGCGGAACTATTAGCTACCTTCTATGGCGGCTTATACTACCAAACAGACCCCGCAGGCAAAATTACAGCCGAACAGATGCTGCAAATAATAGCGGCCATCGACTACGTGAACGACAACTACGGCTTTGCAATTGCTAAAAGCGTCCCCGGGGCAGTTAACCCTGAAGATTGCGGCTATGCGCTTGCACAGGTCCTGATATGGAGCATCCTCAACCCTGAAGTGGCCATATACGGCAGTTCAGGATGGAACAACGGCGCATTGACCGAAGAATTCATTAGCGGTATCCTCGACGTTTGCGTGGATGTCTATAACGCCAAAATGGCAGACCTGCCGCAAGGACAGGTATACGTGAGCGGCATCCTATACTACGTCAGCAACAATGCGAGCGGCCAGCCCCAGATCGTTCCGACCCTCAGCCACGGCGGCCCAGTGTTCAAGAACGACCTCATACGCGCCGGATTCACCGTCGAGAAGATGGTCCAGCAGCGCGACGGCACCTACGCCCCAGGCGAAGGATTCACCTTCGAGGTGTACGCTGAGATCGACAATGACGGCAAACCGGTCGGCACCCCGATCGAGACAGTAACGACCGGCGCTGACGGCAAAGCGGTCTTCGGCCCCAGCCTCGACTACGTGCCTGGAACCACTTACTACGTGTTCGAGGTCCTTACCGATGAGCAGGGCGAGTTATATTACGAACCCGCAGGCTGCATCGAAGTGGTCGCCACAGCAGACGGCGCATCCGAGGATGCGGAAGCCTTTGCGTTCAACAACGACCTCATACCGGGCGGATTTACCATCCTGAAGTTGGTCCTCGACGACGAGAACAAACTGAGCCCCGGCGAGCCGGCTGAAGGATTCACCTTCGCGGCATACGCAGAGATCGATGCAAACGGCAACCCTGTAGGCGACCCGATCGAGACAGTAACGACCGGCGCTGACGGCAAAGCCGTCTTCGGCCCCAGCATACTGTACGTGATCGGCAAGGAATACTACGTGTTCGAGGTCCTGACCGATGAACAGATCGCACAATACATCCCCAACGACAAATACATCGTGGTAATAGCCACCGCTGACGGTGCATCCGCCAACGCGACACCTTACAAGTTCCGCAACCACCTCTTGTACGGCGAGTTCACCATCATTAAGTTGGTACAACTGCCCGACGGCACCTATGCCCCAGGAGAAGGATTCACTTTCGCGGCATATGCCGAGATAGATGATGACGGTTTGCCTGTAGGCGACCCGATCGAGACGGTTACAACCGGCGCTGACGGCAAAGCGGTCTTCGGGCCCAGCAAGCTGTACGTGCCCGGCAAGACGTACTACGTGTTCGAGATACTGACCGACGAGCAGGGCGAGAAATACGTCGCTGTTGATGATTACATTGAAGTAGTGGCCCTCAGGGGCGGTACCGATGCAGTCATTATCGGCGTCATCACAACGGGAACGCCCGTGAGCGGATGGGTATCGGACGTCACCAACCGTGTGGGAACTATCAGGATTAATTATGACTTCGGCAACGTTCCGGTAAGTATCCTCTGGTTTGACAGCACGGTCACGTCTCAGTTTGTTTATCCGTTACAGATAAACCTTGACGATGGGTGGACAACATCCTTCTGCGGGGAAGTAAAGGTAGCCGGATATGGCGGTGTATACTCACCGGTCGACCCGGCAACCGCACTGACAAACGAACAAATAGAAATGATAAAGGCAGCCCTCGACTACGTGAACGATAACTACGGCTTTGCACTCACAAACGGCGCCCCCGGGGTGCTTAATGCAGAGAAATGCGGTTACGCGCTCGCTCAGATCCTGATATGGCGCATCGTCGAGCCGGATGCGGTCAGCATAACCGGCAAAGACACTTGGAACACCGGCGCGCTGACTGATGAATTCATCAACGATATTCTTGACAAGTGCTTAGGCATCTACTATGCTAAATTGGCAGACCTGCAGCCTGATCAAGTATATGTGAGCGGCATCTCTTACTTTGTCTCGAACAAAGCGGACAGCCAGCCTCAGATCGTTCCGATCTTCAGCTGCGGCGGCAACGTGTTCAAGAACGACCTCATACCGGGCGGGTTCACCGTCCTGAAGCTGGTCCAGCAGCGCGACGGCACCTACGCCCCGGCTGAAGGATTCACTTTCGCTGCGTACGCAGAGATCGATGCGAACGGCAACCCAGTCGGCGAGCCGATCGAGATCGTAACGACCAACGCAGACGGACTGGCGGTCTTCGGCCCCAGCAAAAAGTACGAGATCGGCAAGACCTACTACGTGTTCGAGATACTGGAAGATGACAGCAACTTCGTCTTCGGCCCCCAGGGACCGTACGTGACGGTCACGGCAACAGCGGACTTCCTAGAGGTTGACCCTGTCGAGTTCAAGAACGACATCGCCGGCGGATTCACCATCATTAAGATGGCACAGCAGCGCGACGGCACCTACGCCCCAGGCGAAGGATTCACCTTCGCTGTGTACGCTGAGGTCGACAATAACGGCCTGCCTGTAGGAGCCCCGATCGAGACGGTAACAACCGACGCGGACGGATTGGCAGTCTTCGGGCCAAGCGCACAATATGTGATTGGCGTGACCTACTACGTGTTCGAGATCCTGACCGATGAGCAGGGCGAGCTATACTTCGTACCAGAATACCTCGAAGTTGTCGCCACAGCTGACGGAGCATCCGCGAACGCGATAGTCTATGAGTTCTGCAATGACCTCATACCTGGCGGATTCACCATCCTGAAGTTGGTCCAGCAGCGCGACGGCAAATACGCCCCAGGCGAAGGATTCACCTTCTCTGTGTACGCTGAGATCGACAACGACGGCTTGCCGTTAGGCGACCCGATCCAGACGGTCACGACCGGCACTGACGGAAAAGCTGTCTTCGGCCCCAGCCTCGATTATGTATTAGGTGAGACCTACTACGTGTTCGAGATACTGACCGATGAGCAGGGCGAGCTATACTTCGTACCAGAATACCTCGAAGTTGTCGCAACAGCCGACGGAGCATCCGCGAACGCGATAGCCTATGAATTCTACAACGACCTCATACCTGGCGGATTCACCGTCCTGAAGTTGGTCCAGCAGCGCGACGGCACCTACGCCCCAGGCGAAGGATTCACCTTCTCTGTGTACGCTGAGATCGACAGCGACGGCTTGCCGGTAGGCGACCCGATCCAGACGGTCACGACCGGCGATGACGGAAAAGCCGTCTTCGGCCCCAGCCTTGACTACGAATTAGGCGAGACCTACTACGTGTTCGAGATACTGACCGACGAGCAGGGCGAGCTATACTTCGTACCAGAATACCTCGAAGTGATCGCAACAGCTAA
>Ga0123354_10022145_pt1 | contig 10019 bp, 6 predicted proteins | sample TergutLab28metaG_2_FD_97872 | JGI IMG/M metagenome (GOLD analysis project Ga0123354, IMG submission 97872) | Labiotermes labralis P4 segment gut microbial communities from Petit-Saut dam, French Guiana - Lab288 P4 | ecosystem: Host-associated > Arthropoda: Insects > Digestive system > Gut ...
CACTACATCTAATTTATGTCTCGCTAATTCCCTCGCTGCTGCCCTAAGGGAACCTGCCATATAAAAACTCCTAACGTTCCACGTACCTAATTTCATTTCCCTGTGTATTTTGCTCGATGCTTCCCCTAGAAACACTCCCCCCCGGAGAACCGAGTGGAGGAGTAGTTTACCTCCGGATTGTTTTATCTCCAGAGGAAGCATCATGCCTGCAAGTATTTCTTAACATGAATGTTTTACAGGGTGGGGTTGTTAGCACCTCGCCCAACCCCCAAGCTGGAGGACCACCCCTTGTCGGCTGTCCACGACTGCTTATTTAATTTATTCGCGGCTACCCTCCATAAAGGAGGCCGTTCCTCTATCCGCAACCTGAGGACGCGCCATGCCGTGGTGACAGGGACCCACTACACATGGGCTCTCTACTGATAGCATGTTTTTTTGGAGTATGAATCTCTGCTGTTGGGACTATTGATGTGGGAAGTGTTTAAATCTTTGGCGCCGGAATTAAATCCCCAACCCCCCTGGCCACTTTAGTGGCCGTTTGGCTATTTAAAGGGCTCACTGCGCGACATATATATATATATATACACACACTATGTGTCGTTCGGTGGCTAAGGTTAAAGAATGGAATCCTGACTATATAACCTCAGTTTCCTTTTGTGTCCTCTGCCCCAATTTTAGCCTTGCATTGGCCCCCAACAGTCCATACTGAATCAAGAGATGCTTAGATATGTATGTGTGTGATGTTGTGAAGACAGTATTGGCTTTTGTGTTTTTTGTATTTCTGTGGTTAGTCTTTTGGCATGATGTGTGTCTTGTTTTATAACTCTTTGAACTGTTGGATTGATGCGAACTGTAGTGTCAGTTGAACGTACAGTTTGGTGGGTATTATAATTTTATTAATATATGGGGTTTCATTTTTATTAATTCTCACTTCTAATTTATAAGAACATAATTTGCCTTTCATTATCTTATCTTTATAATTGAATACTATAATTTATGTGAAGACTGTTCTGTTTACTTCCTTTACTGTATGTTGCTGTATTGGCCTATTCAGCAGCACTTGAATGTGTCTGTATTAAAAACAAATTTTAATTCAAATGTCAATTGTGAGAATTGTAACCAGATCATGCAAATTGAAGTGTTTGTGATAAATATACTAGTTACATAAGTTTTAATGGTTTTTTAACCCATTTCAATCGGTAAGAATGAAGAATCAAAACCAAACTAAAATCCACTATGAAAATGGGGGCCTGCTTCAGAATTCATGGTTATGATTTGTACCTGGACACAAATCACTATTTTACAGTGTTGAGTTACAAGCTTGGGAAGTTAATATACCAATGGTATTGACAAAAGAACAACTAAACTTTGATCCAAGTGTGAGTGGTATGACTTTATATCACATTGTACCGTATATTGGCGTACAGTGATGGTTTGTTTGGTAACATTTACACAAGCTTCCGCTTTGTTCTGCTTTGTGCATAGCTTTGTTATCAGTGCTTAATATCAAAGCAGTGTGTTGTGTCTGAAATTTTCTGAATAGCAACCAGACCAGATGATATCCAAAATTTTACTGTGTTGCTTGAATGGAATTCATTTCATATGTTCAAGTAAGAACATGCTGTATCAAGATTAGGTGAAGGGAAGTAGTTTTTTTTAACCATAAACATTTTATTTTATACCTTCACTGTTTTTAGTAGTAAGTTTTGATTGAAAAGTGGATTTAAGACCTCCAAACTTTGATTCTGTTTCATGACTGAAGTGCTGTTGCTCAATTTTGAGACTAATGTAAAGTTGTTACGGATTACTGTACGTGGTGTACAGGGTGTACTGCTTTTAGAATATACGGACCCTCTCTGTAGCAACAGATGATGCCTCTAATGTGGCAGAGCAGACATCATGAGTTGCTACACAGTGACAAGTGATGCCGTCTGTTGTGCAGTACTCAGTTCTGCAATGAAAAGAACTCTGTAATGTAGATAATGGCAGATGTATCTGAATTATATAGCATTAAAATGAACCATGCTATGAAGTGTGTAGCCCAAACATGCATTTCAGAGAGTAGGTTTCTCCTAGCAGCTTTATTGTAATACCATTGTTTTGATGCTGGCAGGTAGCTGTTTTGTCTTGTGATTTAATGCTTAACCATGAGGGAATGTGCTCCTTCAGCTTGTCACCAGAGTTCCCACTTACAACTCAGTGTGCCCCGCACATTAAAGTTACCTTGTTTTGTGTATGTGTCTCAGTATGCATGTATTGATGCTTCTGATCTGCATCTTCCAGTGAGGATATCATACACACAGACAATTTCTTACAAGATCCATTTTCAAACAGCAAGTGTAGTGACTCTTACATTATTCATTGCTCAAGTCCTGGAACTTATAATGTGTTCATGTACTGTAGTTGAAGAAATGGGTTTTCTGATACTCCTTTTCCAAAAATAGGAACTTCTTTCTACCGAATAAATACTTTTGGACTTAGTGCTTATTTCTTAGGATACAAAATAAAGACTTCTAAATTATTTGAAATGTGGGCATCACATATTAACTTCTTGTCAGTTGTCAGAGCAGTGAATGTGAAGAGTGCTGTATTTTGGGCTGTGAAGCTGTGCAAACTGATAGATAGATACTGATATTTCAGAGCAATCTGCAGCCTCCATCTTCAGTTGCAGATGGTGGCAGTAGACTGCACTCCTACATCCATACATATCTACCAGATAACATGACATCAAATTCCAGAATACAGGGAACTTCAAATGTCTCTTGTCATTTCTATTTACTGTGCTCTTTCTGTTTCATCCACTGACTGATAAAATTTCTTTTTTGTTTCAGACTATTGTACTTTTAGTATGTATATTCACAAATTTTAGCACACTGTTCTTTCTTTTAAAACAGATGTCTGAAACATGTGATACTTTCAGCCAGATATGCCTGCTCAGTAAGTTACCAACTACTTAAAATTAAAATTTCCATTTGAAATGGAAGAATTCGTGTCTTCAAATAATGCACACAATAATTAATTTCAAGCCTGGGAACAGCTGCCTTAATGAATTCTGATAATTGGACATTTTTATGATAATATTGAAACACAAGATAGTAGATTTGAGAGAGAGAGAGAGAGATGTGGGGAATTTGTAAATGTCATGTTTGAACTACTCTGAGGTATTGTATAATAGGAGGAAATGATTATATGTATTTGGTTTTGCCATTGCCATTTTGAATGAGGTGACACCATCTAACTGATCTTATGTTCATTCCTGATGCATGTCCTGGTATGTGTGTAACTTGTACTGGAAGTTTTTTGAATTCCAGCTTTGTCTACAAAAATTTCATTTTTTATTCTGTTCCTTCTTGTTTTTCCCACAGTACTTTAAAAAAAGTTCATAACTTGCATTTGCCCTTTCTCTTTGTGTGGGCCAGTGTGTCAGTGGTACATGTGTGTCACTGTAAGATAGCATTGTTTTGCACTGTCTGAAGACCTTCACATTCCATAATATTCATTTTATAATTTAAAAACTCAGAACAATTTTGCATTGTTCCATCAGTTTTCATTTCTGAATTTATTTCATTTCCAAAATAATTGTTTTAGCCTGTTTTACATTTGTGTCCATAAATTTTAACAGAAAAGGAGTTTATAATTGCTGTTACAAATTTTGCGTGCACCCACATACACACACTTATGTATATTAATATAATCAGATTTTCACATGTTTGAGCTGCATTTTCTTACTAGAAAATAAATGGGCTAAGCATGAAAGTTCAAGCAATGTATGTGAAAGTGGTATGTGTCAGTGAATGGTGAATAGATTTGCTGCCCATCCAGCTTTCTTGCAGAGTGTCATAGGGATCTTTTAGCCTGCTGTAGCTGCCAGAATTAATGGCTGACCATGATCATGTATTACTGATTAAACAGACAAGCAACTGCAGCTTTACCTTTTTTGTCACCTCTAAATGGTTAGTTGTCAGAATGCTCAGTTTTTCTTGAAACTTTGTGTTAAGCAAGACAGTAGCTCTATGTGGCATGTATTATGTGGAATATATCTAACAAATTCTGCACAGTTCTTATTAGACATATAAGTATTACTGGTTTCCCACATTTTGCCAATTACCTAGTATCGCGAGCAGAGGAAGTTTCAAAAACCGGATTTGTTTTTGTCCTGACATATCAGTTGGGTTTATTAGAAACAATTTATATCCATTGCCTGATATTACATCTCATTGGACCTACTGGGGTAGGTGTCTTCCCACCTTGTCATCCAGTGACGGAAACCAACCCGTTTACTCTGTCCAGGATAGCAGATGATGGACAAAGACTAGGATCCCAGGAACACTAAGTGTGTCTAATGAATTGCCTTTGAAAATTAAGATATTCCTTTAGGAGTATCTGCACTTTAAATTCAGCATTGGAGCATACGTGTAATTCATATGCCCTTTCATGTAGAAATAATTTGTGTTGGTGATGCCGTGAACAGAGACTAGTTTTGTCAGGATGTTCCCTTATAATATACTAGTGATGAGGAAAACAATATAAAATATATTTTTGTCTCTGTGTTCTGTATTATCTAATATGGAACAGAACATTAAAAATGCTGGTAGATGAGGGCATATAATTCTGACTCTACAAATTATTACATGTGTGCATCAGGGAATTAAATTTGCAATAATATATACACTTCCAGAAAACTCTTTTTAATGTGGAACTGAACAGGACAGAGCACTGCACAATGCATAGCATCTTTGGTTGCTATGCAGCACTGATGTCATCCATTTCACATTGCACAATTCTGTGATGTCAGACACCCTGTGTAGTACAGTATAAGCTGTGCATTTGATGTGGATGAGGCTTATAAAACTCATATTTCAGGATGTGTGTTATTACAATCTGTTATGCTCTTAGTAACATATATAAATAACATTTTGTATGTAGTCTGTTTCTTGATGCTCATATTCTGTTGAACAGTTTGTATCCCTAAAACTGTACCCTACTTTGGTATGAACTGGGAAATAGTAAGCTTTTGTGGTCCAAATTGATCTTGTCTGGTCCAAATTAATTTTCCAGAAAATCTCTAATCTTAAGAGGTCAAAAGTAACCACTAGATAATGGAAGTTTATGGACAACCAACATACAACACTGTAAAATAACGTGTCAATTTGAGCTTAACATTGGACCTGGTACAGCGTAGAACACTGTTGAGTTTAACACTACATTTTATTAGGGTTAATACCCTGCAGAAAGACTTAACACCTGTTACTTTGTAATTTGAACAGTGATGTTATAACACTGCAACTCAGGTACTGCTGCTCATACTTCCACTGTTAAACCATACTGTATCTACTTGTATAGTTGCAATACATGTTTTTAGGCTTTTGCACTGCTGCAGTTGAGGGTCTTCATACAGAGATGTGGCACTGCATTACTGAGTGACTGGTGCCCAAGTTTTTGAAATCTTCACATTGTCATCAAACATTAGGCACCAATCTTCTAGTGACATGTCCCCATATCCCGGAAGAATGGAGACCTCAACTACAGTACAGTTATAGGGTACAGGTTTTATCTTTATCAGTTGCATGACACAATATTTTTGGGCCTGTAAGAACTATTCAAGAAGCTTTACCCAATTAGTGGTATCAACCTGAATAAATTGTTGACTGTGTGAAAAGGAAATATGTATTAACCTATTAAAGACTAAAGGTTATCTGCTTTATATAAGGAATCAGTCCGTACTGCACAATAAACTTTCCACCACGGTTATAAAAACCATTCAGTTAATGACATATAAAGGAAAGGTCACTGTCCATTCTAAAATTTGCACAAAACACTCAATGCAAAGTGAGCACCATGTAGAATTTTTGAATGTTTAACCTGGTGGTACGTAAAGAAACCGCTAGGCTTTAAAAGGTTAAGTTGTTCACTGCCATGTTTACTCGAATCTTTGGTACTGTTTGTGCTTGTTTTTATTGGAATGTGTTACTAATGCCTGTATTGCTTTAGTATGGCTAGAATATAGAGAAAGAATGTTGCAGAGTTGACAGAAAATTGTAACATTCTGTATTTATTAATTATACATTTAATGAAATGTGCAGTGAGAATTAATTGTTTTGATTTGTATGTTCTGTACAATTTGATGGTCCTACTTAAGGATGATTTAATATGGTAGATATTGCTAGTTGTTTCATTATCAGTCCATCATCTCATGTAAACCAACCTGCTCACCCAGGCAGCTCTTACGTTGCTGATGGAGAGATGTCTGGACCATATGAGCCATGCTGCAGAAATAGACCCCACTTGTTTTGTTTGGATGAAGCTTGGTTTCATCCCAGTGAGTATGCAAGTTCTCATAATAACAGGTTCTGGTCTGCAGAAAATCCTGCGTAAATCCATGAAATGCCATTATCTGACATTAAGATTGGTGTGTGGTGTGCTACAAGTGCCACTAGGGATAATGACCTCATTCCCCCTCCCTCCTTCTGCTACACCAGAAATTCACACTAGTATATTTAACATGCATTTTGACACCATTTTCTGAACACCTGTTTGATTATGAGAGAGCTTGTTCTCTCTGAGCAAGACAGTCCAACAGCCCAGAGTGCAAAAAATTCTTCCAGTTGTCTCCAGAATGTTTTTGCTGATGAAATAGGCAGTTTTTACTGGTGAGGCATGTTAGAGGATAAACTTTGCCTAGTAAACATCTGCATCGAAGGTTTTGGGGTGTAGTATTTTTCATTTCACCTGCAGAACATCAGTGTGCAATGCGCATTTTTTGTGAGAGTGATGCACATTTGTGAGCTGAAGAAAATCTTTTCCAGTACCTTCTTTACATATAGCATGTGAAAACATAATATTAACTGCAACATAATGAAATAAAATGTGTGGCTCATGACTCGTAAGCAGAATGGAATAGTGGCGAGTGCTGTGCTGCGTGCTGTCGTGCACAGTAGTCCAGTGAAGTGTGATACCATTTGTCAGATAAAATAATTTCCCTGTACCAAGTAATACGGATTCAGCTTGGAAAGATGGCTGTTCTTTATTGAGGTTCGCATGACTTTTGCTACAACTTGTTGCACGTGTAAGTTGTTAAATTGTCCACAGTACCTTTAAACATACACTCTGATAACATATTGAAGTGGTTATTGATTTTCATATCTGGACACCATAATGAAAAACACTCTTTTACTTTGGGCTCCTTGAATTTCCCATGGTTTATTGAATCTAAGGGTTCATTATTCATTACACTGTGAAGACAAGCCCATCCTATTGCATTTATTTAACCATCTATGAGGTACAAAAGCTCACAGTACTCTACCATGACTTGAGTTTCTTCAGCCTTGTGTAGCCATTTAAATTTATTTACACAGCAATTAAAAAAATAAATTACACTTTTACACTCATTAAATCCAAACAGGTATTAGATTTTTGAGAAAGAATGTTTATTTTTACACATCATTGTGAATATTTGTCAAGTACTAGTCTTTATTGGATTGAATATTCTCGTTCACTTCAATAGTTTTGTATTGCTTCTCTTCACTGTGTACATGATGACTTCCTGCCATACCTGGTGCTTTAGGCTTTATTTTTTCTGCAGCTAGCTGGATTGACTGAGTAATGAGAGAAAATTTCTCGAAACTGTGAAGCAGATGGTTGATTGATTACAAATGTCCACATATTTTGTAAACCTAGTGACAGAATGTCTTTGAATTCTAACAGACAAGAAGTCCATACTTTCGAGCATATGTTGGACCCAGAATCTAAGAAGGAAGTTTAAGGGATTGAATATCAAGAAAGGGTGTATAAACAGGGTGACCAATGGGACAGGTGTGTAGAAGAATAGTGTATATGACAGTTCTGATATTGACAAGAATCTAAATGATGTGGCAGAGAAAGTAGTAGCAGAAACAGGTAATAGTATTCTTCACTCCACTGGCGGAAACAGAAGAGTGTTGCTAAATATGTATGTCAAACAGTAGGTTTATATTCCTATGTTCCTGCAGCATGCTACAGGCGATATCTGAAGAGACCACTAGGCCATTCAGCAATGCAATTTAAACACCAGCTTATGGTTTGTTAGGACAATAAAGATGAATACAAGGAATAAGTACTGCCTCCATAGATGACTTGCCAACCTGCTGTGTTTCCAGGGAAGAACGCACTTTGGTGGTACAGATATTCAAGATCGTACATTTAGTCTCACAAGTCTTATGAATGCAATGGCACAATTCAAAGTAGCATCATGAAGATACATTTTGGCATGGGAAAGATGAAGTAACGGGAAAATAAACATCACAACTGTACTCCTTAACGCACAGTAAATCGAGGGGGATGAAATACATGGAATGTATAATGGTATGTGGGTAACAGGTGGTGGTGCATTACATTTCAGTTGTAGGAACCTCAAGAATGTCTACAAACAGATGGAAGGATATTAAAATGCGCAATGGTATGTGGGTAACAGGTGGTGGTGCATTACATTTCAGTTGTAGGAACCTCAAGAATGTCTACAAACAGATGGAAGGATATTAAAATGCGCCTTAGAATACGGATTGTAAAGACGGGAGATTTTTTAGCTGATGCTGTCCAATGGCAGACTTCTGTGATTACAATCATGAATTTTTTGATCACAAGAATGACTATAAAATGATCACAGCGGATCATGTACCTTGGAGTTCATGAGATCACTAGAAAGCAGATACTGATCTGTTCGGCCAAATGTGTAGGCGGACTGAAACGTCTTGAAGTCACAGAACAAACAGAAATGACAGTGAACTGACGTTTTATTATACAAATGTATTACAAAAAAGGTGTGGATTGGAATGTTTAACAATGTCATATATATAATACATGAAACTGTTATGATACAAATACATATCAGACGCTACGGACTTGAAAAACTTCTCACTGAGACGTGGAAAAAAAAACTTTAAATATGTTATTTATCCTGGGACACTGCATCTTCTGGTAATGTTGCATTCTTTGTGACTGAAGAGTGTTGTTGAACCGCAGTCATTCGGTTGCTGACGCTATCCATATCCTTAGCAAGGTCCTGTAAAATCTCACTGCAGTTCTGAATTTTGCTAGCTATCTGCTGAACATTCTGCAACAAAATTAATGAGAATATGTTAGTTACACAGATAAACAGAATTTGTTAGTTAAACAGACTGACCATATTAAGATCTCTCTCAAGCTGTTGTCTTTCTTCTTCCAGTGTACACTGGGCTCACTGTAACTACTACTGCTGTTGCTGTGTTGTCACCCCTGTTACTAGGTATACTTAGCGTGCTGTATGTCACTCCAGTCATCTTCCATTGTGCTGAAATGATGAGTAGTGATATCATGTGATAACCTTTGCTAGCAACAATACAGGCTGGTTGATATAGGGCAGAAGCATGAAATCAGGATGACAACAGTACTAGCACTAGCAGCAACAGTTCGGACCGAGAACTGACCAGCAGTCAGGATACAACCTCCTATATGGAAAAATGAATCTTTGCCAAAGGAAAGAAGCATTTTTATATTCTGATGCTTAGATGCTAAACACAGGATTATAATTAATCTATTACAGCCTAAAAACCAGTATTTTTAATTCCAATATTATGAACTTGGAAATGATTTGTAAAAATGGGTACTAATTGTATAAATAAAAACGTGTTAGTCAATAACAAAACACTTTTTTTATATACAATAAAAATAGTACATTGTCAGGGCAACATGTTTCCACCTTTATTAGGTCATCCTCAGGCCCTCTGAGAAAACAGATCCAAGAGCTATCTATATTTCAATGTAGTGTGGGATCCCAAATGCTTACAGATTATATTACTTACTTACTCCATAGTGCAGCTAGTCAAGAAATTCCCCGCATTTTATGGAACCCGATGGTTCATTACCGTACTCACAAGCGTCCACCACCTGTCCCTATCCTGGGCCAACCCAATCCAGTCCACATACCCACATCCCACTTCCTGGAGATCCATCCTAATATTATCCACCCATCTACGCCTAGGTCTCCCCAGTGGTCTCTTTCCCTC
>Ga0123354_10022147_pt1 | contig 10018 bp, 4 predicted proteins | sample TergutLab28metaG_2_FD_97872 | JGI IMG/M metagenome (GOLD analysis project Ga0123354, IMG submission 97872) | Labiotermes labralis P4 segment gut microbial communities from Petit-Saut dam, French Guiana - Lab288 P4 | ecosystem: Host-associated > Arthropoda: Insects > Digestive system > Gut ...
ATTTTTTGCTTCTCCCCGGGTCACCATGATCCCCCCATATTGAACCTAAAAACAAAATAATTTGCTTCCCCACCCCCCCCCCCCCATTTCCTTATTATAACACCCGCACCAACAGTCCGTCTTCAGGAAACATTTTCGAACAAACACGTCAATATTTAGCTTGAAACTTCCTATTCTGTACATTTGTTCATAATTTTTTTCTTTGATTCACCAACAAAATGCACCTAAATTCTCCCCGAACATGACGCAATAAACGCCGAAACATGTAGGAGAAAAATTGATAATTAAAAATGTATTTTGTTGTATATGTGCATTTTGTTGATATATTAAAGATATAATTTACATCAATATATAATCTTCCAAGTTACCGTTATGCGCTATACTAAAATTACTCTCATCATCAGGGCTGTGGCGTCCTCATTCCTACTAAAAATTTTGCGGCGTTTCAAAAGTTCTATATTTAACGACTCTGGAAATAAAAGAAGAACGTTTTTTCCAGACGTAAGTAACTGTAAAAAGTAAGAAAGACTAGAAATATAATGACAATTGGGTCGTTTTAAAACCCTCAGGTAGAACTTTACCTTGGAAGCCACGTGTCTTTCGGATCGGCACTGGCTGCAGAGAAGTGCATGGTGCCTGAAGGTTACTGTACATTCCACATGACTTCAAATCCCACACGATTTCTTGTACCGCTGTATAAAGGTGATACACCCACATACAAACAGTTGCAATATATAATGCATTGCTCGTTCACTACCCTGAAGCTGCTGCGCCAGTCTGTCCGTCAAGGGTGACTTGCAAATAAGGTTCCACTTACTAATTATGTTGCACTGTCATATCCATATTTCAATTAATTTGGTAATGTTTTATTAAAGATGTGAGTTACTTAACATCTGTATGTTACTCAGAGAAGGTCAAACTGAGATATTAAGAAGAAATTTGGAAGGAAGATTTTTTTTTTAAAATAAAGGGCCGTAACAAAAAAGTGACGAATCTTCAGGTTGTTCTTCGCTGTTATTTTTGGAATGTCACAAGGAAAATGTGAATATGTTGCGCCTGAAGGCGACCGTTCAGATGTCAAAAAGTGACATTTACTGCATGGTCTAATTGTTATGCTTTCTGGCGAAGCAATGAAGACAGTTGTTATTTGAAGACAGGCTGCTTGGTCGGTATGTGCAACAGCCCAATGGCAGTAATAATTAGAGAAAAAAGGTAGTTGAAACATAAAGGAAATCTCTAATTTCACGTTTTCAATGTTACGATCTCCATATCACTTTTTGTCAGAAAGAAGTAAGTATTCTTTAACCTTTTGACGTCTAATATCAACTATAGTGGTCGTACAGCACCGCTAACCTCTAAAGTTGCATTTTATATATTTATTCAACAAATATAGGTATTGAATATTTTAAACGTGGTATATACTCTCCGTTTTTTCTCTTCAAAATGCAGGTTGATTTATGTTTCTAACATATATCTGGTTCCTGTGTTATTCACAATTTATATACAGAGTGTGCTAAAATTAAAAAAATTATTCCGGCGCCAAAAGTTTAATTATATCAACTAAATACACAATGTTTTTTCAATACATATATTTATTGTATTTATTCCACCTGTTCCGGTGTCACATTCAACACCGAAACAAGTAAAAGAAATAAATAAGTGAATTAAATGAATAAATATTGTGCATTTACTTGATATAATTAAACAGTGTTTATTAATATGAGAATGCACGGGATGAGTAACTTCAAAGTTATAAATTAAGTTATCTGTCTTTAATGAAAAAGCCAAGTAGAATTAAAAAATCTCTTCTCTTCGAAAGAGTGAAAGAACTAACACCTGATATTCTTCTGATTTCGAAGGCAAATGTGAAAATGACTATGGCAGAAGACAGAAAACTTGCCCGCGCTTTTGACACACATACAGACGCGTGGATCGTAAAATATTTAAAACATACAAATTAGTAATATTTCTTGATCAGTACAGTTGAACACATTTTGACTGTAATTTGTATGTGTTTGACTCTCTTTAACTCACAATGTACTGCACTTCTTAAAAATAATAATTATCCAATCAATGTTAAATTCGATCTACGTCATTAGCTACCGCATTTGTTGAACTTTTACAAAGATTTTTCTTGCAATCTTATCGCCAATTTCAAGGCGTGTTTGTTAGAATTTTCTATTTAAAAGAAAGAAAATTGTACTGTTGTCAAAAATCCATATTACTTACTCGGCAGAAGATACACAGTAAGTTTCTTTCAGTAAACAAACCAACCAATATGAATGAAGAAACTTAGGTTGGGTACAAAATGTAAATATCAATTTGTTACACAATGTTTGGATTATTTTGCTTGTTCATAACTTTTAATCATGCGCCTTTAGAAATTTGATCACACTTCGGAACTACAGTTTGCCGTATTAGTATCATATACCCTTTCTGACGTTCAGCATCCTTTGTTTTGTCTGAACTGAAGAAAATTAATTGTAAACGTCAATAATAAATTTCATGTTATATTTATTGCATTATCTTGATAGTTGAATAAAGAGAGACCAACTTGATGTCACTTGCTTTATTATTTCATTATTTAATGCTCAACATGTTTCGGATATTAAAAATCCATCCTCAGGAGCTTGCGACTTATTTGTTGAGTTATTTCATGGATTGTATTGCTCTGGTTCGATGCGTGTTGGTGTTACGTTCCGGATACCACACCACCCCAGCCAAACCACAACGTAACACCAACACACATCGAACCAGAGCAATACAACTCATGAAATAACTCAACAAATGAGTCGCAAACTCCTCAGGATGGATGTATTAACATCCGAAACCTGTTGAGCATTAAATAATGAAATAAAGATGCAAGTGACATCAAGCTGTTCTCTCTTCATTCATCAATAATTTTCATTTTTAAACAGTACCTCTACATTAAATACAGCTACATATAATATTGTATATTTACAAAAGTTTTACGTTTTTATATTTTATTAGATTAACTTGATTACGACAGATTAAGTCGAAACATGTAACGCTGGATTTCATGTGACAAGATTTTTTAATAATAATTTTTTTGTTTGACATTGTTTAAGTACCACGTGTCAATATATGCCGTGTTGTTTTGTTGTTTGAGTCAGATGCCCCTATGCTAAAGTACAGGGTATGAAAACCTAAAGGGTACTAGTACTATTGTTACATCCTTCAAAACCTACAAATTCACTTGAACATCTATTTTGTGACTAGAATGTTAAAATTTCTTTGGCAAATTCTTACACCATTTTTAAAAAAATTTAAAGATCAAATTTAAAATAAAATATACCGATTGCCACGTTATACAGGTTGAGAAAGTAAGTAAATTGCTTATGAACAATTTCAAAGCTCACAGATTTGGTTTTATGATGCAGGGAACATTTGAAGTGTGTGAGAAAATTAATGCTCTTTGTCCCTTTATATTCTACGTACAAAATCATCCGCGTTGTTTCCTCGGTAAAGGACTTGTTCAAGAAGCACCCTTTAAAGTAAATGTAAAACAGACCCAATTGTAGTAACACTAAGTAAGTTTTGGTAACTTCCACCGTTAAAATATGCCCATATAATTTGTGTATATTTATTGTGACAATCTCCTTGTACAAGATAATAAACCTAATCTCACTACAAACATTTAGACAGATATGTGCACATATTCTTTATGAGCTTGACACATGGAGAAGTCAAGCATCCGTAGGACGATAAGAATTCAAATCCGCCGGACAGGGCAGGTCAGATAGCTGCCACTCTGGAACCATCTTAGGCCAAGTGTGGTGTTTCCCATTCTATCGCAACTGACTGTGTCTGTAGGAATTCTGTACATAATGGCTACAGATTATTCTACAGGAAAAATGAGAAAAAGGAACGCGAGGGACTTCATTATAATTTCCAGCATTGTGTTGGACATTGTCCATTGCTGGCAGCGAATTCGACATCCCCAGGATCTCCTGCTTTGTCTGTACTCCTGTTGTATGTAGACCCTTCATAATTGTACAGAAATATTAAAGTATCAGCATAATTACTATAACGCCAGTTTGGGAGTACATACAACTGTCGAAATATTGTTTGCTTGGAACAATAATGACACAAGTCATAATGTCCTAAACCACGTGAACATTATTGTTTATTGTTACAGACAGACGAGATGTAAATGAGGTTCTAATTGCTTTACGTTTAAATTATTATTATATGAAATGCTTAATTAGAAATCTACCTTTGACCAGGGATAGTCTAGTCCAAGGGTGACAAAGACGTTTTGTCAATCACTACAGCTGTTATTGTGAAATGTTTCGCTGGCAGCACGTATCAGTATCATAATAAATGGCATGACTAACCTCATAAACTATTGAGCAATCTGTACAGCACTCATACATTTTATGAATGTGACCGCGGACCGCATAAGATCCTGGCGGGACGAAGCCGGGTCACGGTTCACGGGTTGAAACCAAAACGCTGGTCGTTACAGTGACGAGATTGCGAGCTGGAAAACTTTGATAACGTTATTCGACTCCCGGCAGAGGCAGAAAGTTTGCTCTTCTCCAAAGAGTCAGAACAATATATTGTGTACCTTCAAATGCTTATCCAGCTTGTACGGGGGAAACCTCTATCGATGTTAATGCGGCTGGAGCGTGAAGGTAATTACATACATTCAATGTCTAGATTAAGAATAAGCGGAGTTACATTTTATCTATCCCATATGTCTTCCTGACTTGCACAAAGCAGTTTTTTTATTTTATTACATTCTTGCTTAATCAACAGTTTATCTAATTAAATAATAAGCTAACCAATTCCAGGGAGCATGGCCATTACTGAGAATTTAACAACTACTGTGTTATTCAAGAATTTTCCCTATTTTCACAGAACTCAAAATTTAATTTTCATGCTCAAAATATCCCTTCAAAACTCTAAATAAAATTCTGGTTTTCATAGGCTGAGAAGCTGCTTGCTCTATCTCGTCTCTCAATTTGAAAGACGCAATATCGCCTGCTGTACGCAACTGATTATGTGGCACATTCGTAACTACACTACATATTAGTAGATAGAGTCTTCCAAACTCATTCTTAGTACTTGCACATATCAAAAAGAAGAGAAAATGCACAAACTAACATTCAACATACATACACGTCAAAGTAATGATAATGTAAACTCATGCCACAATTTAAAGCACTGTATTTTACATCTCACTGTAAGCAAAACCTGAATGGTGATGGATCTGGCTGGGTTTATCTTATATTCTTCTGAATAACTACGCAAATCTTTTTCAGTCACCTTCCAAGAGTCACTTCTAAAAGAGCTTCCAGAATAATCTTTAATATTCTTGTGCTCGTGGCCTAATTTGAGGTCTCGCTAAACGCGGACCTGCTTCAAGAGCCCTTACCTCAGCAAGACCATCCAGCCAAGCCCGGAGCTTGAATGAATGGCACAGGGGCGGTCATTCGAAGCAGGTTCGCGAAGGGTAGTTGCAGTTTGAGCATTCCAAGCCACGAAACAAGCGGTCTGCAAACACTTGGAGAAAATGTGTACAAATATCAAGGACATGGGCACGGATATTCTGGACTCACCTTAAGAATCTCTGCCGAGATGCCGTTAGGTTGTGGCTTTGAATGTGGCGCTTCCTATAAGAAGGCTGTTTGACGTGCTAAAGCTGTGCACATTGTGCTTTGTGCACTTGACACATTGAATATGTGAGCCTTTTAATAAACCGATAAGAGAGAAAAATACGTAAAGCTGTTGGAATGTCAACGGGAATAATTTTTACACAATTAAAACTCGTACAACTGTCAGACTGGTCCAGATTTATTTCACTTTCAATAGAGAATTTAGGCTTATTATTGTTACAAGTTAGTAGCACAGTGAGGGCGCACAATATGACGCAGTACATAAAATCACCGACGGTTTTCTTTCAGCTTAGTTAGCTTGTTTAGTTACTGGGAAAAGAAAGTGAGAATTAGCGAAAAATCCTGCTAAATTTGGAACAGCTTTATGCATACCATAGAAGAATCTTTATATATTCTTAAATAACTGGGTTTTATTATGAATAAATGTGGTTGAAATAGGGTCACCCGACAAATCTTGTTCAAAACAGGAAGTGCCTGTTTTTGACCAGTAAATTTGGCTAACTGATGGACTGCTATCACCTCTCCATAAAATCTTCGTTTTACTTTGCAAAGCATTCCTTATAAAATAACCTTCGCATTTTGTCCTGCTTCATAATTCGACCTTGACAATATATACAATATCTACAGATGTTAAATTTGGCTGCAAAAAGTGCAGAAAATTTTCTGGGTATGTTTCACATCTCTTTTCTAATTGCAGGGGTAAGCTTTAATTTTCTGGGATTATGGACTTGGTGAAATGACACCGTGTTATTTGGTAAATAAATACAGTGCTGTAGGTTTCTTCGACATTTCACCACTTGTCTACAAAACCACACAGATTTACATCCTAAAGACTATATTATCAATATTTACAGCAATATTTTATATCAAAACTTTAAGTTCTCGATAGTATATCAGGGCAATAACACGTTTAAAAGTTTAGCTATTATCCGTTTATTGTTGATAAGAATATGTGTGAATCACGTTTCGAGGAAAGAACGGGCTGGTATTCTTTTTTGTGTTACAAGGGAAACTAGGCGGTTGGACAGTTTGACAAATATAGCAATTATAACATTTATACATCAGATTAACCCGCCTACTCTTGTTTCTTTTCATAAAAGTATATCCTGCCGCACTACAGAAGATGCGCAGTAGACTGCATGCAATCAGAGTGCGCCAGAATTGAATACGGACAGGTTCAGGAACTGCCTGTAATGGCACAAACGATTTTCAACATGGCAGACAACGGATGTAGCTAAGGACAGTTGTCGGACGTCAAACACTGTATTGCTAACGTTTACCAACGATTAGAGATAAGAGAACATATCCTCCTGTTCGGAAATCAAAGACTTTCTATACGGTACTCTGTCTGTGCAGATAAGTAAATGCAGGCAATGCGCACAAAATGTACCGCATTGTGCTACACTTTATCAGTCAATGTAAAGGAATATTGCAAGATGTCAGAATCCTAAAGAATAATTTGGTGAAAAATTTAAATAATGCAGAAGTGGATTAAATGAATGAATAAACAAATGACATGTTTAATAATTTGTTTCCGAAAATAATTGTAGTTATTATATACTGGGATATGTTTCAAAAACATACCGACACACAAACTTACCTAATTAAATTTCTCTACCCTTCTTATAAATTAGGCTATTCCTAATTATTTTCACAAATAAAAGGCATAATATCTCCATAAGTCTTTTGCATTTAACTATGAACTTAAACAAATAATCGTCAGGATTGAGGCAGTTCTCATTTAAGATATTTGTTAGTTCCGTTTTCCTTCTCTCGACTGTGTTCGCTATCAGTTCAATTTTGTTTTCAGTGACATTGGACAAAGTATTTTTTCACAAAAAATATTTCATGATGTACTGCTCAATATTGGAACATTAAGTAACGAAAAATTACAGAAAACTAGGAATAATTTAAATTCATAATTGTAATACTAAGAACCTTCTTTAAGAACCACAGTATATATTTTAGCAATAAATGTATACAGACGATTTCACACGCCCATTTCTGATATCTGTTTATTTAAACAAAACGCACTGACGTAACACTTATAATTATATACGCATCTAAAGCTAAATTTAAAATTATGATTACAACAAAAACTTTTATTATATTTAACAGCAACCCTTCACAGTTACAAACAAATAAAACTAAAAAAACTGAACATATGTGACTTGTTTACGCTCAGGCACTCTGAAGTAGCACATTTTATTTTAATTTTATAAGTAGCTACAATTCTACGTGATAATCATGGTGCATGACTACGGACAGTATGATTGTGATGTAGACAGATAATTCGTACGTAGTTTTATCATGAATATGCTGCTAGTGCCCTCCTCCTTATTACCGATAATGTCTGATAATATTTTAGTCAGAATGATAAGAAAATATACACATAAGATTTTCCAAGGACCTCAATATAGAATATCAGTATTCACAGTATTAGTAAAAAACACAGCTAAACACAAGAGACATAAGATTTTCAGTGAAATATATATATATATATATATATATATATATATATGTATATGTGTGTGTGTGTGTGTGCGCGCGGGCAAGGAGATGAAGACAAGAGAAGGTTTCGGAGGAAGCGTGTTTTATAATAGATATTGACACTAGAATGATCTAGTTATCCGTCTTGATGTTACTTTAGAAGCCTCCTCACCACAAAGCTGAACATTATGCATCAACTCTACAAAATCCGTCATTGTAATGACTAAATCTTTTACTACAACAGCAACTCTACATGAATGGCAGAACAATGGAATATTAATAAAACTTTATTTTACTCCAATTTGTCTATTGACAGTTAACATTAAAAACACAAAGGTAAATTTGTCTCTGGGCATAGCTAATCACCACACTGTGAAAGCATAGAGGGAAGAAGCCCAATGCATTCTTAAAATCAACGTGTAGATTTGGTGGATGAAAATAGCCCTGCTAACCACCAGACAGGGTGCCGGATATCCTATAGCCAAGCTAGAGAAGAGAAAATGTCCACTGGCATGCATTCGATTAGGATTACCATTTAACTTATTCTATAGTACAGTCACCGTACTGACTGAGAAATCTGGTCTCCTCTATTTTGAAATGGGAAGAAAGAAATACAGTGCACTCTCGATTATCCGTGCGCGGATTATCCAGTTTGCGGATTTTTCGTAAAGGATCATGAGATGCTAAAGATAAGTGGCTGAGTTTGGGAATAACGTGATTTAGTGCCAAGAGTTTGAACAAAATCTTCAACATAAACAAAATCACGGAATATTGAAGTAAATAATAAGCGTAAGATAAGTATGTATTGTGTGTGGAATGAATACATTTAAAAATCAGGTGCCTTCCAAAAAAAATTAATTTCTCCACAAGTGTAAGGCATTTAGTGAAATTCAGTGGTACGTTCGCTGTATTTTCTGAAAATAAAACAAACCAAGCAAAAATAAGGACAAAATCTGCTGCCCCACATTAACCTATTTGTAAGAAGTTTCAACTGCACAATGGAAAGTTAAATAGAGCAATCAATTATACAATCACTATAGAACTGCGCTGTTAGAAATTTACAGCAAGGTTATTAGCACACATATGCAACTAATAAAAGTGAAATTTAATCTTATTAACGAAATAAAGTACTGAAATTTTAACCAAAATACCTTCGCAATAATTTGCTAAGTTGAATTTATCCACCGTGCAGCATAAAAGTAAAGAAAACCAATAAAACGCTTCGTTTCTTGAACAATTAGATTCACTTTCTAAGGCTACAAATAAGGTGAAAACGTGGGTACATTTCAATTGCTGTAAATGTGGATTTGTTTCGATGGGTCAGTACTTCCCTAAGCTTTATTCTTTCAGGACATCAAAATGGCAGTCGTATATTCAATCATGAAATACACATAAAACAATTTATGACATTCTCCTTGTCCCGTTTTCCTTAGGTTAAGATTAGAAACTTAATTGCAAGAAAAAGGAACCCCGTGGCCCCACCGTTTTGTCTCAAGTCACATTTCATTACACTTACCACAGCATTTCCTCCAACAGTCCTTATAGTACTCTAAAGTTTGAGAGCTCGTAACGTTGTCTGACGTGCTGTCTGCCACAGACTCAAAGACACAATTAAAATATCTTTATTACGCAGATTTAAAACAGATTCGTCTATTCTCAGCTACATTGCACTAAATAATAATTTTATGTAAGCAATAAATTTGCCTAAATTTTCCAATACATTAATATACAGGAAAAATGTACTGCGTTTATTGTATCCCTTCGAACTCTCCGTATCCGACTTTACTATGCACTGGTAGCTAAGTTTAGTGCTTTCAAAATCAAGTACTTGGATTCTCAGTAATGTCACCACCACCACCGCCACCAACACCACCACCACCACCACC
>Ga0123354_10022150_pt1 | contig 10017 bp, 8 predicted proteins | sample TergutLab28metaG_2_FD_97872 | JGI IMG/M metagenome (GOLD analysis project Ga0123354, IMG submission 97872) | Labiotermes labralis P4 segment gut microbial communities from Petit-Saut dam, French Guiana - Lab288 P4 | ecosystem: Host-associated > Arthropoda: Insects > Digestive system > Gut ...
CCTAACAATGCAACAATGACCCTGTGCCATTGTATAGGCCTACAGTCCTAACAACGCAACAATGACCCTGTGCCACATTGTATAGGCCTACAGTCCTAACAACGCAACAATGACCCTGTGCCACATTGTATAGGCCTACAGTCCTAACAACGCAACAATGACCCTGTTCCACATTGTATAGGCCTACAGTCCTAACAACGCAACAATGACCCTGTGCCACATTGTATAGGCCTACAGTTCTAACAACGCAACAATGACCCTGTGTCACATTGTATAGGCCTACAGTCCTAACAACGCAACAATGACCCTGTTCCACATTGTATAGGCCTACAGTTCTAACAACGCAACAATGACCCTGTGTCACACTGCACTAAACGTACCTTAGGACCTGGCACAACAAATAATGAAGAGATATTAATATGCATGTTATCTGCTACACCGTCTAAAAAGGAATATCTATTGCTTAATCTTAACAAACTCTTAAAAGTAGGCCCAACTATGGGCTTATTTTCATGCATATGGGCACAGAGACAGGTGCGTATGATGAGAGGTACTAAGGGCAGTTGGCCCCGAGTTCCAGTATCACAAATCTGACATCTCCCCAACGGTATGATCACCTTGTAGGAATTCAATATTCCGTCACCGAAAGCTATTCTGATAAGCGAAATGATCAGCGGTTCCTTGTCAAAATCGGGTGACTATAAAATACGATACAGGTCAAAAGTTATTCCGAACCAGTCAATCAATCGACCAATCCTAAACTGACAACTTTCTGCTCTCTGATACTGACCACACCAATGACTATATTTCTTAGCGACAGATTCTTCAATGGGCTCACAATAAATAAAACGAACTAGAAACGCGAAAACTGTTTTCACAGCCACATATAACTAACCGTCACTCCGAACTCATAACAAACAAAAAATGAATAAGAATGTGGGTCCAGCGACGGAGTCATACAGGCTTAATTATTACTAATAAGTTTGCGGAGAGACATTACGCGGATGTTGTAGGCAACTTCACTACTTAACTTCCAGTAAAATTCTCCCGACCATAAACAGTCATAACCGCACGAAAATCCGACGTTTCGAAAGCATCTTCAACGTTCATTACCCGTGACAGAAGAAGAAAATGCCTGAACGTCGGAATAAAATTCAACCGCGCCATGACTTATACACCAGCGAGATATAGTGAACTGTCTCTCCGCGAGAATGCAGCTCCTAGGTTTGAATTCAGACGAAGGCAAAATTGTTATGCTTTGTATCACTGGAATCCACAAGAGCCATAAGCGGAAAATGAAGAGTTAGAACTGACGCATCAAATTTAGCCATTACAACATATGCAGATGATGTCCTTTGTACTCTTATCCATAATGCATGTCACTCATGACTAATTCACTTCTGACTAAAAGATATCATGCCAGTTTTCGGAAAGGGATGACATCAGTGCAACAGCGAAATCAGTTGGAACAATATTGGTTGACAAAGCTATCCGATAACATGGCCCCTATGGCCAGTTGTTGTTTGAGTGGTGTACATGCAAAGCAAAACGGAAACTGAGACGAATTATGTATTCATGATGCTAATGGAATAGGCCGTATTAAGACTGGTTACACTAGGCTTTCGACGAAGTTCATGCAGAGTGAGTGAGCCTGTCTTTGATTATGTTTATTGTTACTGAACACACAAATCAAAACCAGCATTAATAAGGCAATGATTAATCATGTGAAACCCTTAAGAGTAACACAATATTCCGAGCGGATTTATCAGGAAAAGCTGACATTTATACCTGAGTAAACTCCCAGAAACTCACTGTATAAATGCCACATTTTTTTTAAAACCAACAAAATGCACTAATTAAATATACGGAAACAATTTTTTTTTTAAATACGGAATGTAAGACAACGCGCAGTAAGTGTAACATAAAATTCGCTGTATAAATATTTCTACACAGCAATAAATTAAGATAACTGTGTCACTTATTTTGTGACCACGTGTGAAAGTTAAGGTGCATTAAGCTAATCCTGGCCACACAGGCAGGCTAGTTACTTACACAACAAAAAGTAATATACACGAACGATGCAGGGGTAGCAACTACAGTGTAAACCCCTCATGATTTCTCCGTCATTTAACTCGTTCGTCATCCGATGATGGATATAATGATTAATACCAAAACTTGGAAAGTGCAGGTTCAAATACTGACTCAGATATTGGCTATACAAGATTACTCGGACCGCATCATTTGAAAGCAAAGAGTACAGTAGGCCTATTTGTTACATGAACCCACGGTGTTAGCGGTTTTTCACAGCGGAGAACCGGATTCGCTCCCAGGGCCATCCACGAGGGATCTCCTATCGACCTAGCGGCATCGGGCCACGTCTTCTCTAAATATTATCTTTCCACCAACTCTCCATATTCATTCATGTATCATCTGGAGGAAGGATGATGGGCCCAATAGGGGCCGCCGTTGCAAGAGACATGTTCTCTCTCCTCCCCCCCCCCCACCATGAAGAAGTAGGAAGTTAGAAAAGGGCAGCAGCGGAACTTGCAAGAATCATTTCTGTAGCTTTATTCTGAGGAAGCAGGTACAGCCTGTTAACATATCATTGCGGCCGACAAGATGACACGCGACAGTTACATGACAACAATGAAACAAACACACAGCACAAAAGTTGGTTAATAAAAGTGATAAATACGGCGAGTACAGCAATGCAAGCAGTGCCACGTGTTCAGGGAACTGAAACATACAACTGATGGCAACCGGACAACATACTCGGGAATTTAACTGGGCTGCAGGAACATGGATATGGTAAGGAATGGGAGCACTGGAACAGATCTACTGTAACTTCATGTAAACCGTAAAAATTCATCACGACAATTACACTTCTGACGTAAGTTTGGAAACGTATCGCATGGTAGGCTATAGCTAAATAATGTGTCTCTGCAGTAGAACCATTACCTACCTAAACAACAGATTTGGAACAGACAAACGTGGAGTCGACAGAAAAACACAACCTCACAAACAACGCATTTGGAAGCACCGTGTACTAATGTTAATGTTATCCCACATAATGCTCGAATCTGGTCTATGCAAAATCCGGGCCTTCTATTGTTGTGCCGGTGCCTATCGAACCGCGCTACCTTCGGGAGTTTATTTTGTTAAATCTTCTGAACGAATTTACCGTCGCCACCACTGCCTGTAGTATTGAAACTGCCATAAGTTCTTTCCAGCAAGACTGCCCAAAACATGGCGCAGCGGGCGCTGTGTAGCCATTTTGAACTGAACACTTCGGAAGGAAAAGTTACCCTGCTGAACGGTCGTAGCCCTGGTCATCTCTGCTTCCTCACATTCAAAATTACTTCCTGTCAAAGCATCTCAAAGACAAAGTGGCTACACTATCTTCGCACAAATCACACTTTATGGAATGCCGCACAAAAAAAAAATTACTCAAATGCCCACGCCGTATTCCGGAATTTCAGAGTTCGGAATCGACATTTTATTTCACAAAGCGGAGGGAAAAATTGAACATATATACCGTAAAGTATAAATTGTTAATGTTTATTTACTTTATAAATACATAATTCATGAGAGTCGGATGCATTATTTCCGTTTCACGAACGACTGCAACGAACCAACAGACAAAACAGTCACTGTGAAAACATGATTACAATTCTATCAATGATTCCATTAACAGTTTTTCCACGCTTTGAAGTGCTGCATTCGTTAGATAAATGGAGTGCAATAGTCTGCCATCACCCATATGCAAACGCAACACGGTCAAAGACATGCGCAAAATAACGCAGGAAAATAATTCATGGGTAGGTAGCTCAGTAAGCTTTAGGTTCCTGTGACCGTGCATCGTGAGCAAAGTGTGAAGAGAGAGAAAACCAACAAGATGCAACAATTAGATGTTTATTATCAACTTCTGTCTCAACATGTTTCGGGCATCATTATGCCCATCTTCAGGAGAACAAAGACCTATGTTACTGCATATGGTGTACTGCGCTGGTTCTGCTGGATGTGGTTGGTAGCGGTTGTGGGGTGCTGCGCCCTACAACCGCTACCAACCACATCCAGCAGAACCAGCGCAGTACACCACGTGCAGTAACACACATCTTGTTCTCCTAAAGATGGGCATAGTGATGCCCGAAACATGTTGAGACATTAGTTGATAATAAACATCTAATTGTTGCATCTTGTTGGTTTTCTCTCTCTTCACACGTGGTTTATCAACTTTGAAACAACACAGTATACGTGTTAGTCGGTGTCAAAACCTGATATGGATTGCATCAGTGATATCGTAAATGGTATCCCAGAGTTTTAAGTTCTCGTGCAACCTAATTAAAATGATTTCAAGCTCAAAATGGGGAAAGACAGCTACCGTCTGGATGGATAAACAAATGTGGGTATATCTGAGCGGATACACTTGAATCAGCTCCGATTGGTCATCGAAGTTAAAGTGCGACAGAGAAAATGAAAACATTCGGAAAATGCGTTTACTCTCGTTTCGAGGATACGTTGTGACCCTTGCTATCGGAACCGGGTGTAATGCCCCCTGCTGAGACTGCTTGCAGCTGGTACAAACACGCCACAAGTTCCTCACAGACCTTCACGAAGTGTCTTCAAAGAAAGGAACCAAGAATAGAAATATCAAACGGAAGGGTAATTAGGCAAGCAGCACATACAAAAAAAAAAGTACATGAGAAGAGAGAACAGGAAACAAGAGACAAATTAAAACAGTTTTGTAAAATATAGAACGTGGGTAAAGTTGAAATACAATGGTTACAGGAAGCAAAATGCAGATTAAGGAGAATAATTAAGATATGCAAATATAAAAATAATTTAATAATAACAAAAGGGAAATAGGACAGAAGGAAACAAAATATTATCGGAAAATTCAATACGAGATGCTGAAAATGTTATTAATGTGTAGGTAGAGAAAAACGCGACAGAAAAGCTTAAGGCTGAATGTATGGAGGCGGAAAGGAAAGCTTGGAGGATCCGCCCCATTAATTTTGACTTCAGAATTAGATAAACGCTCCCAATGCCTTTGCCCGTGAAGAAAAAGCCCATTAAAATTCGACAGAAGACTCCTACAGCAACCAAGCACATGACAGTGAAGCGAAATAATGTACCCAAATTATATTTTCTCTCACAGTTATAGGATTAAAATACGTCATAGTAATACAGGGTGATCAAAAAGTCTCTGTGCACCTGATAATTACAATACGGAAGTCAGGTGCACAGAGATTTTTGATCACCCTGTATTTCTACTGTCCAAGCAATATTAATTTACTAACTTTGGTTAACACAGGGCCACAAGATTTGTTGCCATTATACCATCTTCAGGGCTCGAAATGTGAAATATATAACACACACCTGCATCTACCTGTAATCTACTTCATAGATTCACTTAGGATGAGGACTATTAGGCCTAATGCTCCATGGTGTATTGAATCTTCAGATGTACCAGCATGAGGACATAAGAACAGATGGACGTGTTGCGAGAACTGTCTTTTCCGCACAGCTCAAGACAGGTCTAAATATTTTCTTCAGTCACACAGTAATTCGGTGCAGTGCTCACAGTTCAAGGAGCCAGTACGGAATATTATCCAGTAACCCGCAAAACAGTGATAAAATACTTCCATCACCCAAACTTATTGCTTGACCGGCGCTGCGTTTGGAACTTTTAATATCAGAGTTGGAATAAAAGTTCTCGGTCCGGTGATTTAGTGGGGCTTGAAGTTACAAGATTACTGACCACAAACTCCTTAGTAGATCTTCCCACTCTGACAACGTACACACATTCCAAGGGAATTCCGGAATCAAGATCGGTTTTGGCTAAGAACCGCACATATTGATAAATGGACAGAGACGCTAAATTAGGAGAACTATGCCTAGACTGAGCAAGGCGTCGGATAAAAAACATTTTGGGCGGTAACGTCGTAATGAATGGTCCGTTTGTTGACCAGTATCCGCTTAAAAGCGTTTAGATTTATAGACCGCCAGCAGCAATGCATGTTGCTATTGTAACATGATGTATACACCGTGAGTTGCAGGGTTTGGTGCCAGAAGGTTGTAACTACATTTTTATGAAATTGTAAAGCAGCAAATAAACGAGAAAACTGTGGGGGCCGACAATAAATAAATAAAAATCACAATCACAAAATATTTAAGAGTTTAAGTGTGGGGAATGTCTGTCTGCAATCAATTCAGCAACTTTCATCACGCTATCTCCTATATTAACACCCAAATAATCAAATGTACAACCCTGCATATTTACATATTGTATTACTGAGTTTGGGGCACGCGGTGGCGCAGTGCGCTGAGGCCCTGCGCTACAAGCCGGATGGCCTCGGGTTCGACTTAATCCTTCCGGTCGGGCAACAGCCCTGGGGTCGACCCAGCCTCTAACAGAAAGGAGTACCGGCGGTATCTGTTGGGGCAGGGGGGTAAATCACCCGGTGCGTAGGGCTGACAACCTTGCGACCTTTATGTGCCGGCTGCCTAGAAATTCTGGGAGCCTCGACCTCCTGGAGCTTCAGGGGACTAGCGTTATTATGTAGGTCTGACACACACTGTTCATTCATGGTTAATTTAACGACATAGTGCAGTGGTGCAGACTGTACAACGTCGAGTTTTTGAGTGTGAAATTTCGTCTTCCAGGTTAGGGGAGGATGTCTGTGAACAGAGGGCTGGTCGAGTATCTTAAGTTATGCAACATGATGTAACAGAAGGTGATAAACGCTGCAATTGCTACTCATCGAAAATTATGTAAAAGCGACGAAGGATAACAAAACGCCTGCTGTATGTAGGATTACTGGGAGGAGGGAGATATGTGTAAGATATGTGAGTTGGCAAACCTAAAGGAAGGCTTCAGCGGAGAAGGACCACAAAGAAAGAAGGAGTGTAAATGTGCAATAGGACGTCACAAAAGCCAGGCAATTTTCTCGCCCGCTGTGGGACAATCAGCGGCTTAAAACGAACTCTTCTACAAGGGCCAAGACGGTGAAGGGAAACAAATAAGTTAAAAAACTGCGTGAGACTAGGCAGATCTGTGCTAAAAATTACGTTCGCAGGTGCTATAAATTAATTTATTTGTATTAATTTTTTAATAAAACTTAGGATGTTCTAACAAAGAACACTATGGAATCTCTTTTGGTGTTAGATCTCGTAAGCACCGACACTTGTACTAAATATCGTGAAATTGTACGATGCTGCTTACCGCCATTTCAGGCAGTCCTGGCAGTATACACGAAATGAGTTTGAACACAACTAAATCCACTACAGGTTTAACAGTTTCTAAGCCTTGTGGTAAATTTACACACTAAGGTGGAGTAATGTTACGAAACTGAGTTTTGTTACACAGCGCATATAAGCCTATGTGTCTTGTATAATTCTCAAAATAAATACCAGTAATTCCGCTAAACATTAATAACCGATTGGTCTTTACAATGGGCATGGCAGACTGCGTTGTCTCTGTCACAGGAAATAAAATTTCGTATATGATTTACATGAAAGTCAGTCATCAGAGGACTAATTTATTAAATTACTGTATCACTGAAGTACTGTAAATTGTTCCAGTGCAAAGGCAAAAGTTTCACAGTAGGAAATTAAAATGGTAGCTGGCCAACTTTGATGATACATCACATTTAATAATCACAGTAACAGTACAGCAACTGTACCCTAAATTGCACGAGCACTATATTGCATTTATGGCCTTAAGGAAATTATGTACACACACACACACACACAAACATTACATGCATACATTACATACATAAACTATATAATATATATATATATATATACACACGTACATACATACATACATTATATACATACATACACACATACATAAATACATACATTATATACATATACACACACGTACATAATACATACTTACATTACATACACACACACGTACGTACATGCATACATACACACGCACGCACATACGCACACATACACTAAATGATAAATATCTAACAATACGTTGAAAATCGTGGTTTTTATTTACTGACATGACTGAACTCCAAAGGCCCCTGTGTGGTAAAATCACGTTTCGATTCTAAGTCAGTTTTCATTTAAGGAGCAAAATCACACCTCATGGACAGCCAACGCTAAAATACAATTGGCACAAGCGTTAAAACAGCAAGCCAAGTTGAAGTTTCGTGGAATTCTAATTTCAAATGTTGCAAAACGCTGTATCATTCAGTTAAGTACGACTATTTGGGAATCGCGAGGAATCATAAATTGTTCTCACTTCCCCAGACCTCACTGCTGTTACGCCGACACATTTGGCGGTCCCTTAGGGCTCCCTGAATTTCTAGACAATCGGCACATAAAGATGGCAAGGTATTCAGCAACACGCACCGACTGTCCCCCCCCCCCCCCAAGAGGCAACAGCCCTCGCCCCGCCAGTGGAAGAGGGCCTTCTCAGAATCGAGGCTTCACGATGACACTCACCTAAGACACACCACACTGGGTAGGACTCTTCTGGACGAGTGATCAGCCCGTCGCAGAGACCTCTATCTGACAATACACAACACACACAAGAGACAGACATCCATGTTCCCGGCGGGATTCGAACCCACAGTCCCAACAAGCGAGCGACCGCATACCTACGTCTTAGACGGCGCGGCCACTGGGCTAGGCAAAGTAATGAATGACATTTCATACTATTACACTAAAATAAGTTAATTTTAACATATTGCATTCTATAAAAGAACACATATAAAGTAAAAGGATATGAAATCTCAAAACGTTCCTTGGCACAGTACACTGCTGCGAATACGCCTTCACTATATATTTTAAATGGCCTGATGATGCCTTACAATTTAAGGCGAAACACGAAGCCATTTATTATTATCCTTCTCATTTGCAGAATATCCAATCACTTGATATCTCATATCTACTTATGAAATTGTATTATGTAACTCTGAGGTTCAATGCTCAAGTGCTTTATCAACTCAATACACCTAATCAAGAATAGCTAAATGAATTTAACCACATAAGTAAACCTCATGAACACCTAACTATCGATTACCATCACCTTGTCCCCTTTATTTCTTTGTTTTATGAGTTTCTCTCATGCCTTGTGCAATAAGGCAGTATCTCTTCCTATCAGCCGTCAGCCCTTGTTTCGCTCTTTCACATTTTGTTGTCAGTTCCATCTATCGTTTCTATTTAACTGTCTTACGTTTCCACTCTGTCGATCGTCGTAATCAAATTCGTGTTCACTCATGCGTCTCTAATTCCTCTGTTTGGGTGAGTAGATCTTGTTTGTATTGCTTTAACTGTTTCTTGTTGAACTCACTCCTTACCTGGCCTTGATCATCTCTAAGTTCATACGCTGAAGCAAGTTGGTTAATTACTAAGATAAATTACTCTACATGTTTCGGGCGTCCATCGCGCCCATCATCAGGAGTACATAAAACTCTAGTGGCGGCCTCCGGTACAGATCATACTATCTGGGAAGCAAGCTTCCCAGATAGTATGATCTGTACTGGAGGCTGCAACTACAGTTTTATGCACTCCTGACGATGGAGGCGATGGACGCCCGAAACATGTAGAGTAATTTAGCAGTAAATAAATATCTGCGTACCGTTGCATCTTGTTGGACTTCTTCAACCTAGTCTTTACAATGTCTCATTGCCAAATTTATCTTGCGTTGTTCCGTCAATTACCCTTGTCAAACGGAATGGTAAATATTTACTGAGTAACTGACATGCTGCAATTAAAGAGACGCAACATGACTTCAAAGAATGAGATGGTCTGGGTATGTAGTACATACGGGGAAGAGGACAGGTTCAGACAGAGCTCTTGTGGGGAGAACTAAGGGAAAGAAACCTTTGGAAGATGCGGGCGTAGGTGGGAGCATAATATTGGAATTGATCTTAAATAAATCGATTTTCGGGGGGGGGGGGGGGGGGGGTGAACCGCCTTAATTTCTCTCCCCACGGGAAAAACCCGCGGTTTCTTTTGCGAGGGGAATAACAGGGGGAAAAGACG
>Ga0123354_10022151_pt1 | contig 10017 bp, 2 predicted proteins | sample TergutLab28metaG_2_FD_97872 | JGI IMG/M metagenome (GOLD analysis project Ga0123354, IMG submission 97872) | Labiotermes labralis P4 segment gut microbial communities from Petit-Saut dam, French Guiana - Lab288 P4 | ecosystem: Host-associated > Arthropoda: Insects > Digestive system > Gut ...
CACCCCTTCCAATCCAGGCATCAGGGAATCTCTCATTTAAAACGTCAGTCACAAAGCAACTGAAATGGGGAGGAGCTCCGTCTTGCATAAAATTAACCCTACTTACAATTTCTTGTTCGAAGGTTTAACGTGTAAATCCGTCTAGTACTTTTTTAAGTTATAGCGGTTTGAAATCCCGTCATTTTTTCGATGACCCTGTGTTAAGGTAAGTAGAAGCCCACTTGTCGAAACACACGAAAACTGCACTGCTTTCATCGGCGGGTCACTTAAGCATGCTCGTAAAGAGATAAAACGAGAAGAACATCAGTAGAGGGTAAGAAACAGAAATCTTAATTAGTCTAATTTATTTTAAACAGAGCATAGAGCTACTTAACTATATATTACAATACTTCAATTTCCACATCGTGTTTTCAAATTGCCCTCCAATGGTATACGCACATCTACTAATGTACGATCGAGAGATATAATCTGAAAACTATATTTTAGGCTATTAATTAATTTTAAATGCATTATTTTCCATTACAGTTAAGTCATATTGGTACATAAAACATAAAAAGATGAAGATGCTTTACATTACGAGAGTATAAAATTAAGTGAAATCTAACTTGAAATATATGGAAATAAATAAAAGAATTTTATGCCATTTTAATTATACTTAATATTATATACCACACCAATGTATCTTTCGTGAAAAAGACATCCCTCTTCTCGAAATAAGACTTTAGTGGTGTCTTAAGTTTGTTTATCAAATAAGTGTTGTCATAGAGCCCAAAATAAGGGGCCATGAATTACCAAGGCATTTTCAAAAAATGGAAATATACCAGAAAATCCCTTCAATTTTTACATAATCTTCTGTCACGATGTGAATTGTTATTGGAAAGAATATAATTATAATTGGAATATATTTGCAAACTTTTTTTTATTAAGAAGGCCAAATTTTCTAGGATATTATGCTTCGTCGACTGCTATATGTTTCACATTTTCGAAGTCTGTCTAGTATACCCTGGTTTAAGAGTCAGCAAGCTTCTCCGAAACGTTTGTTGCAATGTACCAAGCGACATTACGTTAGGTAGAAGAAGTCTCTATTCATTAACATCGCTGTGAGAACAAAAAATTTCACACATATGTTTACATTCGGAAGTTTAAAATTCGGAAAGTGCCCTAGATTATGAAGTTGTAAAAAATTAAGTGTAGACGACTTTAAGCTTCCTCGTAAATGGAAGTGTTAAATAAACATTAAAACTATCAACAACACGATACATAAATATTTCAGCCTGTTTAGCTCAATTACATGCAGCTCTTCTTTATACCCTCTCTTTACCGTGCCTTCTTATATTTTAGACATAAAATTTAAGGATGGGCAGATTTTTGAAAAGCGGGATTGTACGGGATGTAGCCTTCGAGCATGCCTGTAATAAAAATTTTCATTTATTACGCTTAATGGACGAATGTGGACTTTTCTTCAAAGGAGTTTTTTATGCGGATTACAAGATTCGAATTTCAATGAAAACTGCACTCCATGGATAAATGTAATCAATTCTTGCTACCTTACTATCTGGTTAATATTTCTTAGTGGTCTCAAATAATATTACTCCACTGTGGTAGGGGGAAAGCTTGCGAAAGTCAATATAAATTTCACTTAGCGATATAAGAAATGCTAATGTAAATATAACCTCTCTTCTTTGCACACTATAATATCAAAAGAATAAATACTGTTTTGATCCGAAATTTTAGCACAGTTCTCCTGCTATATCGTAACAAGATACAACATGTCGGTACGTTCTAACAACATTTGTTGAAGTGGAAAAGAGAAAGATATTATATATTCTGAGCTTGTGCTTGTTACTTTAGGTACCCAGCATGCAATACACATGTGCCATATTTTCATCTGTGGTCTGTCAGACTCTAAAATATTTCTCCACATTATCTCATAAACGGCAGGTTTTTCGAAAAAATGATTATGAAGTATAAAATACTTGTTTTGATTTTCTCTACCACTTTTGTCTGAATGTTTTAAAAAGAATTCAACGAGATATGATCAAAAATGTATGTTGATCCTCATGCAAAATACTTCTTATTTTTGTCCGATTATAATAAAATGTGAATTTTCTCGATAGATTTTCGAAAAATACTTAGATATCAAGTTTTATATAAATCTGTCCTGTGGGGACCAAGTTGTCCCATTTTGACAGAAGGAAGGACGGACGGACAGACGGGCTGCAAATAGACATGACGAAGCTAATATAATTGCATTTCGCAATTTTGCGTGCGTGCATAAAAGTAATATTTTATTAATTACGTAAACTAAACTTCAACTATATGCTGACCCATTTTTGCCTCTTGCTGGGCTCGCAGAAATCCAACAAAACACTCGCATAAGGTTGACAGAAGTTCTTCTCAAAAGGCCATTATTAAGACTAGTAAGTCACTTTAGTCTAATGTAAAAGCAGTTGAGCATCTTAAGGCATTGCTTTCAATTTAATGGACCTTATTTTCCTTTCTATTTTTAGTGAAAAATATGCCAGGGCTTACACTATAACATGTGAAGTTATTATACAAATACGAATATTTTAGTAAAAACAAAATTATTGCAAAAAAATCCTCTCTTTTGCTCTAAAACTGTGCTGAAATTCATTGTATACAAAAATTCAGAAAATAAAATTCATCTCTAACAGAACGGCCAGGTAGTCGGTGCTGTTTTGCGGAAAAAGATCCGTGCTTAGATTAAGAAACTTGAGAAACGCATAAATAATTATTGTGGGCCGAATGCAGTATTCGTAGTGTTTAAAATTTGGAGTCCAGAGTGACTACAGAAAGTTTGTCAATAAGAAATATTACTCCTTACAGGTCGGGGATCAAATCCCGGTGGGAACGAGATTTTCCGCCTGTCCAGACCGGCCCTGGGGCCCACCCAGCCTTCTGTAAAATGGGTACCGGATCTTTCCCGGGGGTAAAGTGCGGCCGGGGCGTGCTGCTGACCACTCACCCGCTTCTAGTGCCGCAGTCATGGAAGAGTAGGGCTATACCTGTACCCACCCTCTGGGCCACACCGGGCCTGTAACGACATCACTTTACCTTTACCTTACTCCTTAAACCACCTAGTTTAAAGTTAGATTAAGAAACATATCTCCCATTGGTCGTCACTTGTTTTTTGGAATGAAATAATTGTCTTTCCTGGATGTCCATTACATGCATGAACTACATAAATAAAATTTTTTTATGAGGTACGACCTAAGTTTTATGTCATTCAGATCAGGTCCATCTTTTAAAATTTAAAGTCCTGTATTGCACCAAATCAACTAACGAGGCGTTTCGTCAACTGATAACACAAAAATGAATAATTTTAGCTACAGTCGCCTTCCATAACTTAAAACCGATGGACGTGCCTACTGTTCTTTCATTGAGTAAAATGGGATAATATTAATAATTCTTTTTAATCTCAGGCTAGAATTTCATTTGTGAAATTACACCTGAAGGAAAACAATTTAGCACCAAAAATAGTAGGGATGGAAGGAATAATCTTTAGAGTTATTTTGTAATACGTCATTCGTAAATCTCCTGGTTTAATAATTTGTTAATTATGTACTTACAATACAAATTTTCATATTATACTGCACCAAGTTTGCATGATATTAAATGGGTTATCATTATCACCGCATTTGACGTAGAATTAAAACATGAGCATGTATTCATTTTCATCTACCTTATTAAGTAAACAAAAAAAAATTCTGCACAATGCTGTATAAACAAGAACAAACTTTATTGACTAATATAATCTTATAACTCCTCATTTTAAAACGATAAACGGGTTCTAACCTTTTCGTCGTGACGTACTTTGTCAACTACAGTTATTCAAAAACATGTGTAAAATGTTTTCATTGCATCTTTCTTTAAAACCCTGTCTTAATGAAACATTTTTCCATCAAGATCGTAATCAACATTTCAGAATTAATTTTATATTGCTGTAAAACCTTCGCATTAAACCAAATTTGTGTTTAATTTAGGAAGTCAGTTGTTGTTGTGAAAGTCGTAGGCCTGAGAAATTGTATGTACTTTACAGAAACTTTGTGAATGAATGCAGAAATACGCATTTACGTAAGAAGTACATTTGTCAGTACATAAATCAGACATTCATAACAACACCGTTGTGTTAAATACAAATTGATTATGATCCGCCGTCAAATACAATAATGTTTAATATTTTCTTGTCAGTTTGTTGCGCCATACCTGTTTCATACTAACTGCTTTGCAACAAGTAGTGTACAATTACTCGAAGGAAAACTTGCGAAAATTATTGTACTTGGCAAATATTTGTGATGAATTCACCGAAAGCTGAATATGTTTATGGGAACAAGAGCACTATAGATTCAAAAGTATTATCATAATTACGATGTAACAAAATAGTATAAAGAAATAATTCTGAAAAAAATTATCTTCCATTTAAAATGGATTTACATAAAATCTACTGCGGAACGCCACCTGTGACATCACAAGAAAGTGAAGGATACTGGTAAATAATGCTTAGAGGTTGAAGAAATCCAACAAGATGCAACTGTATGCAGATATTTATTTACTGCTAAATTACTCTACATGTTTCGAGCGTCCACTACGCCCATCATCAGGAGTATATACAACTGTAGTTGCAGCCTCTGGTACAGTTCATACTATCTGGGGAACGAGCTTCTTCAAACTTTTGAAGAAGCTTTCTCCCCAGACAGTATGATCTGTATCAGAGGCTGCAACTACAGTATTATGTACTCCTGATGATGGGCGAGATGAACGCCCGAAACATATAGAGTAATTTAGCAATAAATAAATATCTGCATACTGTTGCATCTTGTTGGAATTCTTCAACCTAGAATTACGATGCACGGAACTACAAATATAATATCCTTAAGGGGTTAACTATAGGGACTGAAATGTAGGTTCAGGTAGCCCAAGATAATGTACAATAAACGTGAAACTTCGTTACAGTACAACAATTTTGAGCAAGCGCTAAATATTGGAATAAGAATGAACTTAATGAATGAATAATAAAAAAATGAATGAGTGAATATTATTAAATGTAATAGCCCGTTTAACGGTGGACGCAAACGACTAACAGTTGAAGATTTCAGACTTTAGTCCGAAATGTCGCTATCGTTGCTGATGACTAGAGGCAGTTGGACCGTGTCATAAATATCCTGCAGCTTACAGACCCTGCATTTGACACAGTGTATTCCATTATCAGAATCTGTCAAACAGTTTACAGAACATCGGAGGGATTCAGCATCGGACATGTCAGCCGACTTTTAACAACATAGTGCGTGGAGCGAAAGCTTAAAAAATAACCCATAGTAGAGGGCGACCTGGAATAACTCACTGTGATAAATAAGATTAATTTATTGTGACTGCAATTCGCTTCGTCGCAGAGGCCGGTGAAAGTCTACCGCATGAATTCTCGCCTCTTTTATGTCGGAAATAGAGTAGAAATTTCAGTGACATCTTCATACTGAGAAGTCGTAGAATATTTCAATTTGTTCTATATTCCGTGTATTAATCAGACCCAAAAATATATAAATATCCAACAAAATGCACTTCAATATTTACGTTGTATCTTACATTTATTGGACCGTACATCATTGTGAGAGCTGAAGAATAATAGACCAACTTGATGTCACTTGTTATTTTATTTCACTTCTAATGTACTCAACATGTTTCGGACATAAATATACCCATCATCAGGAGCCTGCGAGTATGCTGTTGAATTACCACATTGGTCGTATTGTTCTTCGTTCGCTGTGTGCTGGAGATTTGGTGCAGCTGGGTGTGAGTGGTGTCCGTGTTGCAGGCTGAAGCCTGCAACACGGACAACCGAGAACACAACAATCGATGTGGTAATTCAACAGCAAAGTCGCAAGCTCCAGATGATGGATATATTAATGTCCGAAACATTTTGAGTACATAAGAAGTGAAATAAAATAGCAAGTGACATAAAGTTGGTCTTTTATTCTTCAGCTATCTTCAATATTTGCGATGTATTTTATTCACTTTATTTTCACCAGCACATTTCGGCCGGTATACCGGCCATTTCAGAGTGGCGTTCCCAATACAAGAATACAATTGCGGTCAACTGTGTCACCATCATTAGTCCACAGTAATTAAAATTATATAATTTTATTTACAATTATTTAAGTAATTTAAAATATAGGCTAATAGTTGGTAATTATTAAATATCGTGAGTTAAAATTGTTTGGTGTTGGCGGAATGATTAATAAGGTAGAAGTATGGCGAATTCTAATTCTGTAATAAAGTGATATTTTATGTATAAGAGTATGATAAAGCGTCATTAATTACTGAATGATATAATGCTGTGAAAGATGAAACGGTAGTTGAGGAGCAGTTACCAGAGTGTAGGTGATGAGTGTTGTCTGTGCGGTTTACTGGATGGAAATGAGGTATGGCACTGGAGGTGCAGTGTTAGGGAGTGTGGTTTACGGTGGGGAGATTTTGTACTTGCGTGGTGGAAATATGTATGTTGAATTAGTTGGAATAAGGGATTATTTTCTTTCCGGTTTTACTTTTGTATAATCGTATTATTTTGAATACAGTAACGAATGAAATAATATTCCATCATGTTCTTAGGTTTACTTATGTTTTCGGAGCGTAGTGAGGTCATACCGACCGGAACATTTTGGTGAGGATATTGCGAATAAAATTGATTACAAATGTTTGAGTGTATTTTGTTGGTTATTTATAAATTTTTGGAAATTTTGGAATGTTTGGGTCTCTGGATCTTTACTCCCACGTACTGGTGTTAAGTGCACCTCGTTTTATTTTCCGAAATATTTGCTGTCCAGCAACCTCATTTGGATTCGAAAGCTAATCATTTTGAGTTTATAATACAAGAAGGCATTTCTATCGTAAAATATTCATGTTTCCTCATATTACTAGAAATAATTTTGGATTATCGTAACAAAATATTCTATAAATTTCACACGCGAAACAAAGATGAGAATTGTAGAATATTTTGCCCGAAACCCCTGTGGGAAACGAAACAGTTGAAGTGAGAATTGCATAAACTTTCGGCCTAAAAGCAATAAAATTAAATAATTTGAAAGATGCATACACAGGTGTAAGATGACTTTATTACTTTGTTTCTTAAACAAATAGAATTTTCAACTTTGGGATGGGTTAAATGCATAGAAAAGTGTTATCTTCCTGACTTTTGTGAATACTATAATGAAATTCTCAATTCCGTGTAAGACGAGAAATATATCCCGCCAGCTAGGCATTTATCATGTTATCGAATAAGACGGCGCTGGGGTTACAGTTAAAAAGCATACTTGACACTTAGGATATTGGAAGATTGTATCTTGTTATAAGAGGTTCCGGCTAGAAACAAGTAGCAAAATTTGAAATAGGCGGATATGAAATCGGAAATGCGTAACTCTGGGAAATCAACGAAATGTTATTTTACCGATAATATTAAATAAAGTTTGAAGCTGTCAATTTTGTTACGAAATAGTGTGTGAGAAAAGTTTATGCTTTCCTGCCTTTCGATTTTTTAGACATCTTGATTCAACAGTGCCGTTATGACTTCTCCAAAGGCATTATTGATTGCTGGTAACGTGACGGCGATAAAAGACGTACAATTTCAGAATAACATCTGATATCTAGGAGGTGAAGAGAGACAAGGACAAAGAATCAATAGAGACTGGATATGTACTCTATAATTTTGTTACAGCGATCCTTCTCTTTATCTTTATATATTTCATGAATATAAGTCTCTGGTGTAAAGAAAGTAATTCAGACACAAGTACCATTTGGCACTGAGAACCAAATTATCACGGCATACATTAAACCATGTTAAGGAATATAACCTTCCTGTAAGAAACATAGGAGCGATATGACAGAAACAGGATCAAAGGCAAGATTAAGAAGAAAGGAAGAGACTGCTACACAAATAATTCTCATATAGAAGAGAGACGTGTAACAGAATTGCACCCTTGAAGAGAAAGTGTAAAAACGCTAATGAAAACCCAAGTCTCTATCTTAAAACTTCAAAATTATAGTAAAGTCTTGTACAAGAAATATTCCTTATATTTTAGCATTTGGCTGTTATTGGGATAGGAATATAGAGCAAAATTAGTTCATTTTTTAATGATGGTTCGAGTAGCTAAAACTGCGCAGTATCTAAAGTAAGACGATTCACAAAAAAAAGACGAATTTAAAAACATGTAGAAAGAAAAGGTAGGATTATTCGCGAAATACCCTGGCGACATTTTCCTGCATGGTTTATAAGAATTCTAACAAAATACTTCGTCCCTGAAACCGTGGAGAATTCTCATACTAAAACGCGGCTATCTGCCCGAGAAGATTTTATTCAGGTCATCATAGTTTATTTCGGATTACCTGACTATCTATCTCAAATTCTCATAGTGGTAACCCCTTAGCCAAATTGTATTTATTTCCCCGAAATATGAATTTATTGTTATGTACTACTTGAAAATTACTTCTGAGTTGGTACTTATGATTACAGCAGAAATACACTCGGTGAGTTTAAGTAAATAGAGCCAGAAATCAGTCTTAATACTGAGTGTAAATTTTTCTTATGATATCATTTTAAAAATCATACCACTGCCTGTGAAAATTATAAGTATTTGTGAGGAAATCAGGGGCAGTGCTGCTCAAGAGGTAGTAACCGTGAAAGCGAGAACGCGCACGCTCACACAAAAAAACACACACACAAAACACACACACATGTCTATGTGGTGTGTGTGTGTGTGTGTGTGTGTGTATATATATATATATGTATATAAGCAAATTAACTCAGCTCACAGTTTGTCATCATTATAGTACGAATGATATTAGTTAAAATAATACTACATGATTAGTAATAAAATTTGTATTTCATTTACTTTGTATCTTTATTCAAAATTAGATTTTTAAAAAATTGAATTACGCTGCCATACTAGAGATTTTGAACATCTCAGCTTTAATCCCGTAGAACAACACTAGACGACGGATATAAGATGTGATACTGATATTTGTGCTGAGCAGCGTCTATCCTATTCGGAGAGATGCAGCAATGTTAGTGTCAACACGAAATGGAGATACTGGATGCTAACATCATCTTATAAAATTAGTTGCGGTATGGAAGACAGTGAGGAAGGTAATATAGAGTCTGGAGTAAAACTATTATAGCTACTAGAGTTTGCATCTACCAATTTATGAAAAGGGCAAAGTTAATCTGCATTACAACGAAAATTACACAAAGTTCAATATACTGTAACGTACAACAGATATAATTAACTCTAAGTTACCTCAAAGACCACCGTTGCTTAAGTGTTTAACTCTTTATAAGATGAAGCCTCTTGAACAACATACCTGAATTTTAAAGTTTGACTTTTACCTTCCAGAAACCACACCCCCTTTCAATTATGAGTATCATCCTATTAAGGATATTGAGGGGAAAGTTATTCTTTGAGCCGAGACCAAAATAACTACTGCAACGTGCGGGGGAAATACTCTGTTGTTAAATGTAAAAGCATGGGGAACCGTTGCTGTTACTGCCTGAGATATACTTACAGCGTGTAAGAGAGTGATCTCTCAGAATGGGATTTTTACGTGAGCCACAAAGTCTCAAGTCGTACATGAAAATTACTGAGCGTTAAAAAAAATTCTCGTGTTCTTTACTTTGCAGAGAGCCAACTAGCAAACAGTTAGCTGATACACAGAAATCCAGGTCAAAATAATCATAACACTTACCCTAAGAAATATTTTAAAATGTACCTCTCAGTTTTAATTCATTGAACGCTTATGCGAAATCACCTTACGTTTAGTTTACAATTTACATGTCGTAGTCTTATAATAAAACCAAATAGATGCACTAATTTCCCAAATTTATTTTTGGAATAAAACTCTACATGTCTCGGACAGTTCTTCTGTCCATCATCAGGAGTTTTTCACTGTACACACAGCAATGGTGTATGTCATATAGGTTTGCTGACAACTTGCGAGCAAGTTGTCAGCAAA
>Ga0123354_10022152_pt1 | contig 10017 bp, 9 predicted proteins | sample TergutLab28metaG_2_FD_97872 | JGI IMG/M metagenome (GOLD analysis project Ga0123354, IMG submission 97872) | Labiotermes labralis P4 segment gut microbial communities from Petit-Saut dam, French Guiana - Lab288 P4 | ecosystem: Host-associated > Arthropoda: Insects > Digestive system > Gut ...
CACATGCTCGTCGTGCTGGGAGGAGACCACGATGTTGTCGATGCGCACGGGCTTGCCGTCCAGGTATTCCACGCACACCTGCGTCTTGCCGTCGGGGCGCAGGAAATCGAGAATATTTTCCTTGCGCACGTGCGCAAGCCGCCTGGACAGCTTGTGGGCATAGTAGATGGGGGCGGGCATGAGGGTGTCGGTCTCGTTGACGGCGAAGCCGAACATCATGCCCTGGTCGCCCGCGCCTTGATCCTCGGCCTTGGTCCGGTCCACGCCCTGGGCGATGTCGGCGGACTGCTTGTCGATGGAGGAAATCACCGCGCAGGTCTTCCAGTCGAATCCCATTTGCGAGCTGCTGTAGCCCACCTTTTTCACAGTTTCGCGCACGATGTTGGGGAGATCGGCAAAGGCCCTGGTGGTGATTTCTCCGGCGATGACGGCCACGCCTGTGGTGACGAGGGTCTCGCAGGCCACGCGGGCGTCGGGATCCTGTTTGAAGATGGCGTCCAGGACGGCGTCGGAGATCTGGTCCGCCACTTTGTCCGGGTGACCTTCAGTCACCGACTCCGACGTGAAAAGAAACTTGCTCGCGGCCATAAAAAATCCTCCTGTAAAAACAGATTCGCGCTTTGGCGATGAAAAGGAACTGATTGAACGGCCAGTTGAGGCCGTCAGCCATGTGTCACAAGAGGGGAAGCATTGTCAAATGCCGTCATTGCAAAAGCATGTTGTCGATGAGCCTCGCCTTGGGAAATTTGACGGCCACGGCCAGAAGCGCCGGTCCGGTGACCGTGCGAAGCGGCGTCAGCGTCTCGGGGTGCACCAGTTCCAGATAGTCCGCGTGAGCGTCCGGCATGTTCGCGCCGTAGAATTCCGCCAGGGAGGCCAGAAGCCGGGCGGCGTCCGTTTCGCCTGCCAGGACGGCTTCGCGGGCCTGGACGAGTCCCTGGTGGATGGCCGGAGCTTGTGCGCGCTCGGCCGGCGAAAGATAGACGTTACGCGAACTCATGGCCAGTCCGTCCGGTTCCCGGAAGATGGGACGGCCCTCAATCGCCAGCGGGAAATGCATGTCTTGAACCATGCGGCGAAGGACCGCCAACTGCTGCCAGTCTTTTTGGCCGAAAATCGCAATGGTGGGCATTGCCAGCATGAGAAGTTTGGCCACCACCGTGGCCACGCCGTCAAAGTGTCCCGGCCTGGACGCGCCGCAAAGGCCTTGGGTCAGCCCGGCCACGCTCACCGTGGTGGAGAATCCTTGCGGATAGAGGTCTTGCGGCCGGGGCATGAACAACACATCGACCCCGGCCGCCGTTGCCTTGGCCGTATCGCCCTCCACATCACGGGGGTAACGGCTCAAATCTTCGTTTGGACCAAACTGCGTGGGGTTCACGAACACGGAAACCGCGACCTTTTGGGCGTTTTCCCTGGCCCACTGAAACAGGGAGAGATGCCCCGCATGCAGGTAGCCCATGGTGGGGACAAGGGCCACGCTTTGGCCCAGACCTCTCCAGGACCAGCATAACGATTGGAATTCTTTGGGAGAAGTCACTTTTTGCATACTTTGTCACTTATGCTTTGAATGTTGCTCATTATCAACAGGCGGCTCCCGCCTGCGTTCGCCAAAAACAATCTGCTCCAGGCACAGCCCATGAGCCGGCGCAGTGGCCGGGGAGAGGCGTCTGTCCTTGCCGGCGAAGAGCTCCCGGATGGTTGGCGCGTCGGCATTCCCTCTGCCCACAGCCACCAGACAGCCCAGGATGTTTCGCACCATCTGCTTCAAAAAGCCGGGGCCGGTGATGGTCCAGACGGTTTCCGCCCGGGTTTGGCCCGGTCCGCAGTCGATGGCGTCCACGCGGCGGATGGTGCTTTTTACGTCGGTTCCGGCGTTTTGGAAGGCGGCAAAATCATGCGTGCCCAGAAATTCGCGCGCGGCGGCAATCATGGCGGCCGTGTCCAGCGGTCCGGCTGCCCATACAAAGGGACGGCGCTGGGGCAGGATGAAGCGCGGCTCATGCCAGAGCGTGTAGGAATAGGTTTTGGACGCGGACGAGTAGCGGGCGTGAAAATCCTTGGACACGGGGGTTACGTCAAGCACGGCCATGTCCGTGGGCAGGATGGCGTTCAAGGCGCGCAGCCAGGGCCGCCCGGCGCGGGAAGCGGGGATGTCCGCATGGGCCGCCTGGCCAAGCGCATGGACCCCGGCGTCGGTGCGGGACGCGCCTTGGGCGCGCACAAATTCCCCGGCCAATCGGGAAAGCGCGTCCTCTAAGCATCCCTGGACGCTACGTCCGCGTTTTTTTGGCTGGACCTGCCACCCGGCGAAATGCGTGCCTTGATAGGCAAGGGTAATCTTGAGGCGGACGGTGTCCGCAGGGGAAAGCGTCGACATGCAGGAGTGCTTTAGGGACGATGAACGGGAAAAATCAAGAGGGAAGGCGGCCCTCGGCACTTCCCAACCAGCGTGAAACGTGTCACTGATAAAAAAGATGCATTGCACGGGGGAGACGATGCGGGCATTTTTGCGAGTGGTCATTTTGGGTGGCGTCTTTCTGGCCTTTTTGGCCGCGCCTCGCATGGGGCGGGCGTCTGACGAGACTCCATGCATGGGGTGCGATGTTTTTGCGGCGCATCCCGATGATCCGGAACGCAAAGCCGCCGGAGTCGCGCCGGAAAAGATCGATGTCCAGCGGGCTTTGGCCGCGTGCCGTTCCGCGGTGGCGCGGTTTCCAGACAGCCCGCGCCTGCATTTCCAATTGGGCCGGGTCTATCTGCGCGACGGCAATCTTGCCGGGGCGATAGCCGAATACCGGATGGCCGCGGATAAAGGATATGCGGCGGCCGAGTATCAACTGAGCAACATATACGGGATGGGGCTTGGCGTGGACCGGGACGACGCCAAATCCGCTTTCTGGTGCCGCAAGGCCGCCGGGCAAGGGGTCACGGCCGCGCAGTATTTGCTTGGCCGCATGTACAGCAACGGCTGGGGCGTGGAGCAAGACGACGTTCAGGCCGCGGATTGGTATCGCAAGGCGGCGGAGCAGGGGGACGTTGACGCCCAGATTCAGCTTGGCATCATGTATCAAAGGGGCCTGGGCGTGGCCAAGGACGAGGCCCTGGCAGCGGAATGGTTCCACAAGGCGGCGGCGCAGGGAAGCGATGCGGCGCAAAAGATGCTTGAGGATTTGGAGAAGTCGAAACGTCAATAGAGTCAGGCATCATCGGTCTAGCTGGCAAGCATCATAAAGCTATATTGGGTTTCCAAAGGGCGTAGCCCTTTGGCGGGTGCAGGGCGGAGCCCTGCCGGGGCCAGGGGTAGCGCCCCTGAGATGCGGAGGAATCATGCTCCAATTTCATATAGACAGCGACTTGTGCATAAGCTGCGGGGAATGCGCGACGGAGTGCCCGGCCGGCATCATCGCCATGGCCGGCCTGCCGGTCATGACCAACGAGGCGGGCTGCTACAGGTGCACACACTGCTACGCCGTGTGCCCGACGGGCGCCTTGTCCATCCTTGGGTGCAAGGCAAAAAAAGAGGGCGGTCCCGCAGACCTTCCCACGCCCGGCCAGGTGGGCAATTTGATACGGATGCGCCGGTCCGTCAGGCGGTATGTGGATGAAAACATTCCGTCAGAGCGCATTGACGAGCTTTTGGCGACCGCCTGCTACGCGCCCACCGGAGTCAACAACCAGAGTGTGCTGTTTACGGTGGTGCGGGATAAGGGCGAGATGAACCGGCTTCGCCGGGACATGCTGGGGCGTCTGGCGGCGCTGAAGGAAATGGACCGGCTGCCTGACGGAATATCGGGGCGCTACCTGGGGCATGCGGTAAATGCCTGGCACACGGACGGACAGGATACGATTTTGCGGGGAGCGCCCCACATGCTTCTGACCAGTGCGCCCAAAGATTCGCCGTGTCCGGCCCAGGACACGCTTATAGCAATGACCACGTTCGAGCTTCTGGCCAACTCGTACGGGATAGGGACACTGTGGGTCGGCATGTTCATGCATGCCCTGGCCGCGTGCCCACAGCTTGGGGAGCGCCTTCGCATCCCCGCCGACCATATGATCGGGTACGCCATGCTCTTCGGCAAGCCGGCGGTCGAATTCCACCGCGTTGCCCCACGCGGGCCGGCCAAAGTAAACATGATCGACTGAGAAATAGCCCGGTTTGCCGTGATACTTCGTCAGGCAGAATTTTTCGCGCCAGCCATGGACCGCAAAAGCCCACTCCCGGAGCGAAAAATTCGCCTTCCTTAGTCTGACGGCAAACGGGACTATTTCAAGCTATTTCAGCTTGAGCTCGCCCTCGGCCAGACGCCACAAGTGGTCCCGGTCAAGGATGGTGATGGTGCGGTTATCCATGCGGATGAGCTTTTGATCCTCAAGCCGGGCCAGGGCGCGCGACAGCGCTTCGCGGGTTGCGCCCAAAAATCCGGCCAGGTGCCCCTTGCTCATGTCCAGGTCAAAGGTGTTCGCGTCCTTCTCCCCTGCCTGGTGGAGCAGGTAGACCGCCAGGCGCGATGGAACTTCGCGCAGGGTGAGGTGTCCGATCATGCTGGCCATTTGGCGTAAACGCTGGGAGAGCGAGGCCAGCATGGCCATGGAAAATCCCGGATCGCGCTCCATGAGCCGAAGCAGCACGGATTTCTCAATGTAGAGCGCGCTTGATGGCTGGATGGCCATGGCATTGGCCGGGAATCTCGCTCCCTGGAACATGGGGGCTTCGGCAAAGGGTTCGCCCGGCCCCAGCACGTGCAGAATTTGCTCTTTGCCTTCAGGCGAAGCCTTGTAGATTTTGACCTGTCCGGACAAAACCACGTAGAATCCCTTGGCCTGCGCGCCCTCCAAAAAGACCACCTGCCCCTTGTCCAGCTTGAGAACGGACGAATTGTTCTCCAGCACGGAGAGTTGTGCCGGGCTTAACTGCGCGAACAAGGGGACGCGGGTCAAAAGACTCTGGGTGGGAACGGAGGAGTTTACAGCCATGAGGGCTTTATAATCTGATTGTGACGCAAGTCAAAGCGGGCCGGTGACGGCCTGGTAGAATCAGGTTCCCCTGTATGGCCCGGCATGGCGCGGATGCGCGAAATGGGGTGGTGCGATGAAAGCGGTAAAATACGGCATACTGATACTGACGGTGCTCCTGGGCGCTTTAATGCCGGCCGCCCACGCGTTGCGCGTCCAGGGGCTGTTCCAGGCACTGGCCTGGATCGCGCCGCTGCCGTTCCTCCCTGCCCGGCGCGGCTTCATCCGTCGGGGCTGCCAGCTCATGCTGCTTGGCGGGGCACTGGTCACGGTGAACACCATGTTTCAGATCATCGCCGAATACCAGCGCATGGGGCGTCCCTGGCATCTTTCGGCATGGACACTCTCCGGAGCGGCGCTGCTGTCTCTTTTGGCGGCTTGGGCGCTTGAACATCCGTTTTTCGCCACTTCCCGGCATCCCGGCCGCACTGATATTGAGCCTTCTCCAAAACCGGCATCCCGGCAGCCCGAGCCTGTCCCCCTCACGCCCTCTTCAATGCCGCCCCAGCCGTCTTCCGTCACGGGAGCGTCTCTTTTTGCCGGCATTCTTGCCTTCCTGGGTCTGGCCATGGTGCAGCTGAACGTTCGTCCTCCCATGCTTTTGGCGGAACGCTTCCTGTACGGAGCAGGATGGCTTGAGGCCGCGCTTCTGGCCCTGTACGCGGGTTTTGTGGCGGAGGCCCTGGCAACGCCGGGACGCTCCTCCCGGACCAGGCGGCGCATCTGGGGATTCTTCTCTTTTGTCTTTTTCGCCCAATTGGCCCTGGGGCTGGCGGGATTCGACCGTTTCCTCATGAGCGGCGCGCTCCATCTGCCCGTGCCGGCGCTCATTGTGGCTGGGCCGCTTTACCGTGGCGAGGGATTCTTCATGCTTATTCTCTTCGCGGCGACAGTGCTCCTGGCGGGTCCGGCCTGGTGCAGCCATCTGTGCTACATCGGCGCCTGGGACTGCGCCATGGCCTTTCGCAAGAAACGCCCGGCCGTTATTCCGGCCTGGGTGCGTCGCTCGCGCATTCTTCTCGCCTGTGTGGTGTTTGCCACTGCAATTTCTCTGAGAATTCTCGGAGTGCCTGCATATTGGGCGGTGCTCTTCGGGGCCGGATTCGGCCTTCTTGGCGTGGGGGTCATGATCTTTGCGTCCAGGCGCGCTGGAGTGATGACACACTGCACGGGCTACTGCCCCATGGGGCTCTTAAGCGGGCTTTGGGGCAAACTCTCGCCCTGGCGTCTTCGCATCCGCGATTGCACGCAGTGCGGCTCCTGCGCAGCCGTCTGCCGTTACGACGCCCTGCGCCCGGCCGATCTGGCCGCCAGGCGGCCGGGAATTTCCTGTTCGCTCTGTCTGGATTGTGTGGACCGCTGCCCCAAGTCTGAAATGGGGCTGACCTTTTTTGGGCGCGCCACCCTAGCGGGCATCCCCGCCCGCGCCCTTTTTGCCGGCCTGTTGGCCGCACTACATGCTGTATTTCTTGGAGTGGCCAGATTGTAATACGATTTGGATGGTATTCGCGCCAAGTATCACCGGTGACACCCGCGCAGCTAAAAGGGTTTTCAAAGGGCGCAGCCCTTTGGCGGGTGCAGGGGCGGAGCCCCTGCCGGAGGAGTCCAGAGGAGGCGGAGCCTCCTCTGGTGGCTCATCTGGCGCCGAAAAGGGCCGTGCCCACGCGGACCAGGGTTGCGCCTTCCTCTATGGCCTGTTCCATGTCGTGCGACATGCCCATGGAGAGGTGCGGAAGTTCCCTGTGAAGGCGTTCTGCGAGTTGGTCCTTGAGTTCCCTGGCCTTGGCAAACAGTCCTCTGCCCGCTTCCGGATTTTCGTCCCAGGGTGGCATGAGCATAATGCCTTGCAGCGTAAGGGTGTCCATGCCCGCGATAGTTTCGGCCAGGAGCCCGGCGTCTTCGGGGGCGCAGCCGGCTTTGGCCGCCTCGCCCGCCAGGTTTACCTGCAAAAGAATATCCTGCGTGACGCCAAGCGCGGCGCATTTGTGATGCAGCGCGGTGGCCAGATCGAGGGAGTCAACGGAGTGGATCAGCTCGAAGCGTCCGGCCACGTATTTGGCTTTGTTCTTTTGCAGGCGGCCGATGAAGTGCCAGCGCAGGGACAGGGAGGACAGGCTTTCCAGTTTGGGCAGCGCCTCCTGCACGTAGGATTCGCCGAAGAGGGATTGTCCGGCCTGGTGGAGTGCGGCCACCGAGGCGGCTTCGTGCGTCTTGGACACGGCCACCAGCGTGACCTGGGCCGGATCGCGGCGAGAGCGGGCACATGCGGCCAGGATGCGTTCCTGGACGCGCAGAAGGCGCTCGCGGGCTGTTGCTTGGTCAAGCATAAGATGCAGCTCACACCAGACAAACGTATCGATCAATATCCATGGTTTTCCTCCGGGACGCCATGGGCTATGGTGCGTCCATGCGTATCGCTTCCAATTGGGCTCTGTCCAAAATTGTGCCGTTTATCGCCCCGTACCGCAAACGTTTTATCCTGGGACTTGTCGCCAATGCCGGGGCCCGCGCCTGCGATTTGATTCCCATGGTGCTGGTGGGCCGGGCCGTGGACGCCATCACCGTTGCCAAGTCGGGCCAGGCGCCCGGTCTGGACACCTTGCTCCTGTACGGGGCCGGGGTGCTGGGGGCGTTCGTGTGCCTGGCCGTGTTTCAGTCGGTGAGCGACTACTGCCTGGACTCCATGGCCCAGCACGTGCGCCACGATCTGCGGGTCACGCTCTATCGCCACCTGCAAAAGCAGGATATGCACTTTTTCGAGGAACGCGAGTCCGGCGACCTCCTGAACGTGGTCTCGTCAGACGTGGACACCTTGGAGAATTTTTTCTCCGATTCCACCACGTCGAGCATCCGGCTTATCATCACCTTTGTCGGAACCTTCGCCGTGTTGTTCTGGCTCGATTGGCGGCTGGCGCTGCTCCTCATGGCGCCGCTGCCCGTGGCGTTTGTCGCGGTGCGCACCTTTTCCACGCGCATCAGGCCGCGCTACAGGGAGGCGCGCGCGGCGGTGGGCCAGGTGGCGGCCATCATCGGCAACAATCTGCGCGGCATGGGCGTGATCCAGGCCTTTACCGCCGAAGCGGACCAGGCCAGGCGCGTGGACGTCCAGTCCGGCAGATACCGCGACGAGGCCATTGGCGCGGCCCTTGCGCGGGCGCGCTTCATCCCGATACTCTACACCGTGGCCGGCGTGGCGTTCGCGCTCCTCATAACGGGCGGCGGCTGGCTCACCCTCTCGGGCAATGGGCCAACGCTCGGCAACTACGCCACCTTCATCCTGCTGGCCACGCGCATGATTCTGCCGCTTTTCATCTTCGGGATGCTGATAAACCAGTTTCAGCGCTCCGAAGCCTCGGCCGCGCGCATCTGGGGCATACTCTCCCTCGAACCGGCCATTATGGACCGGCCGGGGGCCGTGCCCTTGGCCGATGCCCCCCGGACCGTCGCTTTTGAGGACGTCACCTTTGCCTATCCGGACCGCGAACCGGTGCTCTGCGGAGTGAACTTTACCCTCGAGAGCGGCAGGATGCTGGGGGTGGTGGGGCCCACCGGCGCGGGCAAATCCACGCTGGTCAAGCTTCTGTTGCGTCATCTGGACCCGGCGGCGGGCCGGATCGCCCTGAACGGCCGGAGCATTGAGGAGTTCACCCTGGAGAGCCTGCGCGGGCACATGGGCTATGTGTCCCAGGACGCCTTTCTCTTTGCGGGCAATGTGGCCGAAAACATCCGGCTGGGCGTGCCGGAAGCGACCGATGAGGCTTTGACCGAGGCGGCCCGCATCGCCGGAGCCTTGGAATTCATCCGCGAGTTGCCCCAAGGCTTTGGGACGCCCATCGGCGAGGGCGGGGTGAAGCTCTCGGGCGGTCAGCGCCAGAGGATATCCCTGGCCCGGGCCGTACTGCGAAACCCTGGTATATTAGTGCTCGATGAGGCCACTTCGGCGGTGGATACCCGCACGGAAGGGATCATCCAGCATAACCTGCACGCCTTCCGCGAGGGCCGCATGACCCTGGCCGTGGCCCACAGGCTCTCCACCGTGCGCTTGGCCGACGAGATCATCGTGCTGGTGGAGGGGCTGGTCGTCGAACGCGGCACCCACGAGGAACTGCTCGCCCAGGGAGGGGTGTATTCCGGGTTGTGGGCCGTGCAGAGCGGGGAGGCGCCCGCGGGAGCGGATAAAGGGCCGTCAGGCCGCGAGCTGTAGCTCGCATTGGAGCGACGAAGCCGGCGCGATCACGGCTTCACCGGGATCGCATTTAAGCCGGCAAGGAGCGGATAAGGTCACTAGGAAATAATTTTGCCCAAATTCTCCCAGCGGACTTTCCACGTGCCCGGCACCCAGGACCAATATTTCACCATGGCGATCCCCAGGATGTCCTCCTTTTTGACAACCCCCCAATAACGGCTGTCGTAGGATTGGTCACGGTTGTCGCCCATCATGAAATACGAGCCTTCCGGCACCGTTACCGGCCCAAATTGGTCCCGTGGTCCGGCACTCGCAGGGAGTATATTGGAATCTTTGTGAATTTCCTTGGGTTCCGTATAGAGCACACTGTTCACGTAGACTTTTTTGTCCCGAATTTCGATGACGTCGCCCGGCACGCCGACCACGCGCTTGATGAAATCCTGGGAGGGGTCCGGCGGATACTTGAAGATCACCACATCCCCGCGCCTTGGCTCCCGGATGGGCAGCACGCGCTTGCCCGACCAAGGGATTCGGATGCCATACAAGAACTTGTTGGCGACAAGGTAATCGCCCGTCAGCAGGGTGTTTTCCATGGACCCGGACGGGATCTCAAACGTCTGGAGGATGAAGGTCCGTATGACAAGGGCCAGAAGCGCGGCCCAGAAAAGCGCGAAGACGAACTCACGCAATTTCGATTTTTTCTTTGGGGCCTCAATGTCCGAAGGGATGATCGGTTTGGTCACAGGTTAGCTCTCCCGGCAAAATCAGCGTTCGCAACGGGCCACCAGCGTTTCAAAAGCGCCAGTCTCCGGTAA